>JADMIO010792714.1_pt1 | contig 72463 bp, 54 predicted proteins | sample 8958161 | NCBI WGS metagenome assembly JADMIO01 (sample SAMN16585339, study PRJNA669376) | soil metagenome | isolation source: Crop rotation soil | place: USA: Cullars Rotation, Alabama | collected 2011 | reverse complement strand
GCCGCGACTTCAAGTCACGTGAATTCCAAGCTTCGGATCCCACTGTGCTGGAAAGATAACTCGACCTGACCTTCTGATGCTGCCGGACCACTTTGCGATTGGCGCATGGAGGTGATGATGAGGACCTGTTTGCCTTTCTGTCCCGGAACATAGGCACCGCAGTGGCCACGCCATGAAAAATCGCCGGTATTAATGTCGATGGCAGCTTTTTGGTCGCCTGTGCGCCCGTCCAGGATCAAATAGGCCTGCCGCGTGATGCCCATGTGGCCAGCAAGGGCTACGACCTCGTTCTGGCCGTCGCCGTCCAGGTCCTCGACCCATTCAACTTTCGAAAGGACATAACCCTGCGGCACACATTCCCAAAGCCGCTTGCCTTTCTCATCGTAAGCAGACAGATGACCACGAGCTACCATGAGGATTTCATGAGCCTGGCCCTTGCCGCTCAGGTCTGCCCAGGTGGCCGCGCCAGGACCGGCTCCGAGAGAATATTTCGCAAGGACTTCCGGAGCTCGCTTCATCGCTCCTGGTAGCGGTTGATATCCAGTGAGTCGCGCATCATGCCGCCACATCGGCCAATCCCCTTGTGGCCTCGCTTCGGAACCGGAAGCTATGGAAAAATTCGCGAGCCAGAAGATAAAAGAACAGATAAAAAGCAGCGCCTTGATTATTTGATTTAGCACCTGGAGCAGCATCGGTTTCATCTAAATGCGCTGATCCATCCGGTCATGGGAAAATCTACGGTTTCCAGGTTGCGAAGAAATCATACCAATCCGATTAATTATGTTCTCATCCGATCAGCCGAATTCTTCCGCACCGATTGACGATGAAACATTTTTCTGAAAAAAGGTCGAAGGGCAAACAGATCATGCATCCTCCGGCAAAGCTTCCGCTCGAGCATCCTGAGCGCGCAGGTTTTTGAACAGAAAAAACCAGTAAATCGGTGCGGCGATTGCAAACATACCAAGTGAAAAAAGAACAAATCCGGTTGTGACGTACCAGCTACGCCGGACGCGTTCTGTGACGCCTGCCCGAAGAATTTCCCCTTGAGCGAAAATGTAGATGTAGGGCATATAATTGGAGTACGGCCCCACGGTCGCTCCGCATTCTGGACAAAACCAGCCATGGTGTTCCTGAGGTGTCAGGCAATGGTGACAAAGCGGAACGGCTTCTTCCAGATGGACTGCTGCATCGGTCTCATCGTTCCAGGGGTCAGCACTGCGCGGCGCTTCCATAACCCAGAGGACAAACCGATAGATTCCCACGGCGCAAAGCGCAAGGATTACCACCACGGCCAATGTGGCTTCCGCGTTGGGAGTCATACACCCAACATTCTCCGGACCCAGAAAAGTGTAAAGTTAAATTCTTTGTCTGGGATCAAAACGGGCATTGCTGACTTGCGGGTGTGGCCGGCATTCGTCAGTTTTCATGTGTAAGGCTCTAGCTGACAGCGCAGAAATGTGTTCCGGACCCTTTTCCATCCTCTATTAGCAATTCATTATTCCACCCAACGGGGCTCGGGCTCGGTCGGGACATTGGTAACACTTTTGGGTCAGGATATAGGTAGCACTTATGGGTCACTGTTTTTCGACCAGTCTCACCTGCGTCCCTTGAAATGTTAACTTCGCTTTCCTGATATCAATCAATGGTCCCAGTTCATAAACGTTGGTGTAGCCGTAATTGAACAGGGTGTTGAACGTGTGAATGTTCAGCGAGGCAGTTGCTACTTTGGCGGCAAACGTGTCGGGGGCATTGAGGAAATTATTATTGCAGTAGATCAGGATGCGCGTGGATTTGTTTGGGAAAATCTTTGCTAAACCTTCCGCGGTGATCTCCGGAAAGCTGAGGTGTTTGGCCCCTTTGATATGCAGCCGCGCATACTTATCATCACTGCGCGCGTCGAAAACAATCGTTTCCGGTTCGTTGGACATTGCGATAAATCGTTCCTCGGTCACGCGCCGCTCTTTACGCAACCGGCCGACGTCGGCGGCATGAGCAAGAAAATTGTCGTAGTCTATGAGTTGATTCGGGATGCCGTTCGTTTCTGCATAACCTGCCAGCGCTGAAACCGTGATGACCCACACGAGAGCTATTTTGCTCACCATTAGGACTAATGTGCATGATTTTTTCATAGTCCCGAATATGCCCTGGTTGGGCGTTGCCTTGTCAGAGAGATGTAAAAAATACGCAAATGAGTTGTTTGGTAAATGTTGTAATTAGTTCTCACGGGTCGCAGGCCTGAGCCTCAGTATCAACAAATCGGGTGAAACATCCGGCTAGCAGTCTGCCCCAGATCCAACCCACCATTGTTGCATTACATTTAATCATGGCAAATTCACGCTCTTGCAAACCAAGGTTCCGCACAATTGTTTTGGTCACGCTGATCCTGGCCGGTTGCGCGTCTGCTGAAAAAACTTCTTACGTTCAACCTGCCAACCAGCCTTTTCACACCTACGCTCTCCTGTTTGATTTGCTTGGCGACGAAAAAGATGTCTCGAAGTTGCTTATCATCAAACGCGATCGTCCAGAACTGGCAGTGTTGATAAAGAAAATCTCTCACATTTCCGCCGACGGTCACAAACAGCTCGCTGCACTGGGCAAGGCCGATCCGAATCTAAACCTCAAAGATCTTGGCCTTCCCGCCGGCGAAATTGAGACACGCAAAGCGATTGCCAAAACCAAGGGCAAATCTCTTCTGAGCGCAAAAGGCAAAGACTTTGAGTTGCGTCTTCTCCTTAGCCAAAGCGAGGCCCTAACCTACGGAGCCCATCTCGCTGGGACAATTGCATTACATGAAACCAACCCAGCTCGTTCTGCATTGATCCAACAACTGTCGAAAGACCTTACCGATCTCCAGAAACAGGTTTTCGAGATGATCCTTTCGCGTTATTGATTATTCAAGTTCGGGGGTCAGCGCACCATGCGTGCAACATATTCCACTGCTCCCCAAAGTCGCTCTTTCAGGTTATGGCCGATGCCCACCACAAAACTCAGCTTCGGATTTTTGTGTCATGTAGCCATGCAAGATGATTTTGTAAGTGTCGAAAACCATTTAGAGTAATTTTCACCCGACCTTTTGGTTGACCTTGGCAACGAAAATGCTGATGGTCTCGCTGTTATGACGGGCAGTTTGCATGTACAAAGGAGTTTTGCTCGTCGCCTGCTTTCTTGGTTGTATTTGTTTTGGACACTGCAGTTTTTCCGATTCAACACAGTCAGTATTTTCGGCCTTTTGCTCAGCACCCTTGCTGTCCAGGCGCAGCTTCAAACTGTCTGGCAAATTGGTGTTGATGATGACCCTCTAGGGTCTGGTTACGACCCAACGCATGAGTTCTCACAGGAAAACTTCCTAAACGATGCGCGTCCAGGCAAGGTCACCCGGCGTCCGGGAGATCCCCTTTATAATGCGGCGAATAACCCTGGAAGAGATGATGATTTTTATTGCGCGGGGACATATCCGATCGGTTTCAACGGACTGACAACGAACCTGCCGGTGGCTTTCAATGAGCCCGACATCGCCTGGGAACGAGCGCTTACGGATGGTGACAAGACAAACCGCGTGCATTTCTTTCTTTCCAGCGCGCAGGCCGGTTCGCTGTCGCGATTACGGTTGAGCTTCGAGCTGGTGTCGGGGGGTATTTGGTATGGTGCTCCCATCAACCAGAGTGACGAAAACTTTGGCAATCATGACATCGTAGTTCGTTTCAAGAACAGCGCTGGAGTTGGCTCTCTGCTTTACACCAATCGCGTGACCAGAGACACACGTATTGTCCTGGATTTTCCCGCTTCCTCCGTTACTGCATCCAGCGGGCCAAATACAATTGAATTCGTTCGCACAGGTCCGGTGGCTACGAATACTGGATTTTGGATCCAATTCGATTTCCTTCAACTCGAAGCTGACACAACTGCTCTTGCGGATGCGGATGGAGACGGTTTGCCGCGCTGGTGGGAAATCGAAAATCATTTGAGCGATTCGGACCCGACCGACGCAGCGTCCGACAAGGACGGCGACGGCCTCACTGCTCTCCAGGAATATAACGGCGGGATAAATTCCACCAACCCGAACAAGCCGGACACCGACGGCGATGGCTTAAGCGATGCGATGGAACGCGCCTTGGGAACGAACCCTCTCGTGGCGGACACGGATGGCGATTCCATCAGTGATGGCGATGAAGTCAACGGCACGCCACCATCCAATCCTCTTTTGGTGGACAGCGACGGGGATGGAGCGCCTGATGCGCTTGAACGTCGTGTTGGAACTAATCCCATGAGCGCTGCCAGCGTGCCTACAGTCTTTCGGGGCGGCATCGGCATCCATTTCGTTTCGCAAAGTGATCTCGATGGCAGGCTTGGGACCAACGAAGCGACGGGCGTGATTCCACAGACGCGCTGGAATGATACCTCCTCAATTCGGCCATGGACTCGTCCTTCCGGCAGCAAGGCAGACCTCGTCTCACCTGTCGCGGGACAAGTAGTCCGCAGCGATGGAATCGTGCTGAGTAATTTTACTTTCAATTGGACTGGTGATGCAAGTGACGCCAGCCACAACATAGGTTCGTCAGACCGCAAGTTAATGGATGGGTTCATTCGAGCCTATGACCTCACACCGCTCTCAATAACCTTAAGCAATATTCCCTTTGCTCACTACGACCTTTACGTTCATGTCGGGGGATCTTATGACGGTCAGCATGGAGTGCTTCGTCTGGGTACGAACTCCGCTTCTGACCGCCTTTTTGAAACCACCACAACCGCACCGCAAACCAATTTTGTTGAGATCAAGCCCGGCCTAACCAATTACCAAAGAGGAAATTTCGTCCGTTATACAAACCAGAGCTCTGGCACCGCGACATTGACTTTGACCAACCTGGACGGCTGGTCAGTAGGCATTCATGCGATACAAATCGTGGACCTCAACGTTGATTCTGACGCTTCCGGGATTCCTGATTGGTACGAAATGAAATATGCGCTTGAACCCGGCTCGGTGACGCTGGCTGCCACCGATAGTGACGGAGACGGACTGACCAATTTGCAAGAATATCAGAATGGAACCGATCCGCATAAAGCAGATACTGACGGAGATGGATTGAATGACGGCCAGGAAGTTGCCCTCGGAACGAATCCACTCAGTGCCGACACCGATGGCGACGGGATTAGTGATGGGGCTGAAGTGAATGGGATCATCCCGACCAATCCGAAGCTTGCCGATACGGATGGTGACGGAGTGAATGACCATGACGAACTTGTTCGCGGGACTGATCCAACTTTCAATCCGACCAACGGCCCCACGTTTGTGGGTTATGTGCCGTTTTTCCGCAGTTCACCCTCGAGATGGGAATGGAATCTTGAGAACGTACAACTGGTCTGGGATCATGGCGTCGGCGCACTCGCTCCCAATATTTGGAATGAGGATCAGCTCATCAGCTTTGAGGTTCGAAACCCTGCCGGTAGTTCATGGGCCACTCTCGGCGTGCAGCTTCGATACTATTTGGGATCATTAACCTATCTTTTCTATTCAGATAATACCACTGGATTCAGTGGTCCAAATAGCCCCGATGACTGGATTTGGGACGCGGTTTACAGCAACGTTCCGGATCTTAAGTCAGCGCTGGGTTTCAGTGGATATGGCCCGGCAGATATTTCGGACCGGCTTAAGTTCCGGGTCTTTGCTCAGCGCGGGTCGGGCAATTCCTGGGCCATCACCTTTGAAATTCGTAATCAGACAAGCAACACAGTTGCCCTGACCCGCTCCTTCGCTAATTGCACCGCCGCCGCCTCAATCGATAATGGCAGCGCGGTTTGGACTGATTTAAACGGCATTACCAACCTCGCGAGTATGACCGTACATCAGGGTGTGCATTTATTCATCACTCCGACACCTCTTGCATCCTTGCCAGCTTTCGCCAACGCAAAAGATTCGGATAAGGACGGCATGCCCGATGTTTGGGAAGACACTTACGGCTTGAACAAGTTTTCAGCGTCTGACGCGGTGCAAGATGCAGACGGGGATGGACTGAACAACCGTAATGAATTTCTCGCGGGGACCAACCCGCGTGTGGCAGATACCGATGGTGATGGAATCAAAGACTCCATCGAGCGGACGAATGCGTCGAATCCACTGGTCGCCTCGAGCAAACCGGATTTTGCAGGGGTCAGCTGGCCTTTCGGAACGGACCTTGACGGAAACGGTCTGCCGGACGCCTGGGAAGTGCGTTTCCACGCGTTCAACCTCCCGCCAAATGGGGACGCTGACGGCGACGGCGCCTCAAACGCGCAGGAAGCGAAGTGGGGAACAGATCCATTCGATCCAAATTCGAAGATGCTGGTCGGAATCACGCGTCAGACCAATGACGTCGTTGTTTCGTGGCCGGTTGTTACCGGGAAAGACCAGCAACTGTTCTCGGGCACTAACCTGATCGGATGGACGCAATACGTTGGCAAAGCATTGCTGAGCGGTTCTCAATCCAGTATTCGCTTCACAAACCGTTTCACCACGTTGCCGAAGGAATTTTACCGGGTCACAACGGACGATCGGGATAGTGATGGTGATGGAATTCCTGATTGGCAGGAAAATGTATTAGGCAGTGATCCGCTCCGGGCTAATAGTGTTCACGCTGCCGTGCCGATTATTAATAGCAACGGAGTGGTCACGGGATCGATCTCGGGCGATTACGTTGCGTTCGTCGAACAGATGCTCGGGGGTCCTGGAGGCTCAAGCTTAATTAGCCGCGGTCAAGCAGCTCGTTTTCTCCAGCAAGCTACCTTTGGTCCAACCCCTCGCGAATTGGATCGTGTCCAACAAATGGGTTTCGCCGCTTGGATAGATGATCAAGTGACGAATCAGCCGCCCACCCTTCATCGCCGATACATCGAACAGATTTATGCGGACTTCGATGGCCCGCGCACCGACCTTACCTACAGCTTCAACTCGATGGACAACTATATCAATGGCAACAACTGCACCACTCCCTTTGCGCGCGCAGCCATTGGAGGTTTGGATCAGTTGCGACAGCGCGTTGCTTTCGCATTAAGCCAAATCCTGGTGACTTCTCGCCGCGATCCGAACCTCGAGAACAAGCCGCTAGCGATGACTGATTTCTATGACATCTTCGTCAAGAACGCCTTCGGTAATTACTATGATATCCTTCGCGCGATTTCTCTCCATCCAATCATGGGCCGGTACTTGAGTCATGTCGGAAACCAGAAAGCGCGACCGGAGTTGAACCAGTACCCGGACGAAAACTTTGCGCGTGAAGTGCAGCAGCTTTTCAGCATTGGATTGTGGAAGTTGAACATGGACGGAACCCGCCAGAGCGATGCCTTTGGCCAACCCATCCCAACGTATGGCAACCAGGAAATTACCGAATTTGCCCGCGTATTCACCGGGTTATGGTTCGGCGGACAGTCGTGGGGAAATGGTGGTTGGAGTGACGATGATAGCACAGTGCCGATGCAGATGTGGGCCGAGAAACATGATTTTGGAAGCAAAACTCTTCATAATGGCTTTGTGATCCCCGCCCGGGCCCCCACGGTCGAAAACGGCATTCGAGATATTGAAGACGCGTTGCATAACTTGTTTGAACATCCGAGCACGCCTCCTTTTATTTCGCGCCAGCTTATTCAATTTTTGGTCACCAGCAATCCGTCCTCAAATTACGTCGCGCATGTTGCGGCGAAGTTCGTCAACAACGGCGCAGGAAAACGTGGTGACATGGGGACGGTAGTCAGGGCAATTCTGCTCGACCAGGAGGCGAGGGACGCACGGTGGTCGGCCGGCGCGCCAGAATTTGGCCGGTTGAAAGAGCCGGTGCATCGGGCCATGGCCATTGCGCGGCTCGGACGAATGAATCAATATACAAACCTTCTATGGTGGACGTGGGGCGAGTTCAATTCTGCTGCATTTCAAGAGCCTGGTTATTCACCTACGGTGTTTAATTTCTTTAAACCGAGCTATCAACCGCCAGGATTGCTCACGCAAAACGGCCTGGTCGGTCCTGCTTTTCAAATTACGGATAGTTACTCGAGCATCGCGTTCCCAAACAAGCTTTGGGAAATCGCTCAGCAAGGTTTCACTCAATGGGCTGCGTACAATTTCCCGCCCGACTATGCCGACTTGCTGCCTGTCGCGGATAATTCCGGCGCCCTTGCCGATCAGGTCAATCTGCTCTTTTGCTCAGGCTCGATGAGTGCCGGAACGCGTGATAAGTTCATCAGCGCCCTTCAGCAAATACCCTCCTATGATCTTTTGATGCGAATTAGACTCGCTGTCTATCTTGCCGCAACCTGTCCGGAAGGAGCCGTTCAACGATGAAATATCAACCGATCAATCGCCGCAAATTCCTGCGCCAGTTTAATTGCGCGGCGGTGGGCTCCTCTGCCGTGCTGAATACCCTATTGAATCTTCGTCTGGCCAATAGTGTCGTGGCTCAGAACACTCCTCCTGATAGCAAGGCGCTGGTTTGCATTTTTCTCAGCGGAGGTATTGATTCCTTCAACATGTTGGTTCCCTGGGAGCAGACGCGTTACAATGCCTATTCCATTACGCGAGGTCCCTATGGCAGCGAAGGTGGACTGGCTCTGGATCGAAATGCTCTGCGCCCATTGTCAGCTCCTGCAAATGATTTCGGCCTGCATCCTTCCTGTGCCAATTTGCAGGCCATGGCCAACGGTACTGGGCTTTTCACAGGTAAAAAGCGATTGGCCTTTCTCGCCAACGCAGGCACCTTGGTTCAACCCGTCACAAAAGCACAATTCGTTGCCTGGGAAAATGGAGATAACGCCGCATTACCAGTCCCGAAGGCGCTTTTTTCACACAGCGACCAGGTCGAGCAATGGCAGACCGCACTGCCCCAGGGGATGTCACAACTGAGCGGCTGGGCCGGCCGGGCGGCCGATATTCTGCAAAGTTCCTACAACACAGGAGCTACCTCGATGAGCATTTCTCTGGGAGGCAACAATGTCTTTCAAGTCGGCAACAGCACCGAGCAGTTCGTGATCACTCCAACCGGTGCAGCCCTTTCGTTCGAAGGCAATACCGGCGGGGCGGATGGAAATCCGCTGCAGTTCAAAAATGCCGCCCTCCGCGGCACCTTCGAACAACATTATACGAATCTACTGACAGAAAGCTTTTCGCGGCTCACCAAAAAAAGCGACGATGCGCAGCTTTTCTTCCAGACGCAGTTCGAATCCCCCACCGGACAGCTTGGCTCGGCTGTCGACGCGTTATTCCCGCAGGACAATTATCTCGCCACGACGCTCAAAGGTGTGGTTCAGACAATCAAAATTCGCTCCTTGCTTGGATTACGGCGCCAGACATTTTTTGTGAACTTTGGCGGCTGGGATCACCATGCCGAATTGATTAATACCCAGGCCGGAATGCTTTCGACACTGGATACCGCCATTGGTGCCTATCAACAGGCGCTCGAGATGCTCGGCTTGCATGATGACGTCATCACTTTTACTTCCTCGGATTTCGGACGCACCCTCCGCTCGAATGGACACGGCACCGATCATGCCTGGGGCGGGAACGCGATGGTATTCGGTGGCAAAGTGAATGGGGGAAGGATTTTCGGAACTTATCCGGATCTGACTCTGGACGGCCCGGATGATGTCGGACGCGGCGGCCGTTTGCTGCCCAGCACTCCGGTGGATTTATACTTCGCAGAGTTGCTCCGCTGGTTTGGCGTGCCATCGGGCAGCATGGCTTATGTTCTGCCCAATATTGCGAATTTCTGGAATCCCAACTCTTCATCACCTCCCCTGGGCTTTGTGCTCTCGTGAAGAGAAGTTTTCCCATCGCTCTCATTCTCCTGATCGTCCTCGTCCTCGGAATTTGGGCGCTAAGAGACCGGACAACTCCCTCGACAGAGACTTTGCCACCCACGAAATCTCCTGAGGTACAAGTAACTGAAACTCCTTCCAGCTCCCGACCTCCCCCAAACCAATCACCTCAGCTTGTTGGCGAAGTGATCCTCCGTGATTACGCAAAAACCAATCTACCTCCCCAACATGATCTCACGTTGATGTCACATTTGATGGAGAACTCGTTGCTGCTGCTAAAATCCGCCGGAAATCGTCCCTTAAGCGCGAATGAAGATTGGGCCGACTTTTTGAAGGGTCAAAATTCGGCGCACGAACGATTTCTGTCCGACAGCAACGTCGCTATCAACGCAAAAGGACAATTGGTCGATCGCTGGGGGACACCCTTTTTCTTCCACGCCCTGGGTGGCGGCCGCTATGAGATCCGCTCCGCCGGCCCCGACAAAGTCATGTGGACCAGCGATGATATTCATCGGAATGCTGACGGCTCTTTCCGCCCAGAGCGTTGAACTCAATCCACAGGCGCTCTTCTCACCAGGCCAAGGAGTCAGGAAAACAGGGAAATGATCGCTCAGCAAAGATTCCATGAATAGCGAAACAGGCTCGCCTTACCAGGTGTAATGCACCGAGTAACTTACCTGTTGTTGTTCGTCTGGCTTGATTTGGATCAGAAACTCAATCGTGTGCGCATCCGTTTTTCGATGGTTCTGCGATTTCTTCGTAATTTCCCAGTTGCTCCCTCGGTATAAGTGCTCCACGACCCGGATCTCCACTGGCTCCTTCTTATGGTTTCGCAGAGTGATCTCAAAAGATTCATCCATCATAGGAGCACGAAAAGGAATTATCACAGAAGCAGGAATCGGTAACCCTGTCGCCGGGTCAATCGCAGCAGCAGTCGCGCTTCCCAAATCGATTTTGAATTCTGTTTGCTTCCGTTCTCCCACTAGATCGAATGCCTGTCCAGTGCTCAAGTGAATCCGTTCATCGCGCGGTGTGTGTTCAATGACATTTTCACCTGTGAACTCCATTTGCCCTCCCGTATCCCTCCGATACAGACGCAAACGCCCTTTGGGCAGCGGCAGTCCCAGATGATTCGACGCCGAGTTAACAAACTCGCGGATGACCCATACTTTTTTATTTGAGACAATTCCATACTCCGGTTCGGTGTGGAGACCATCTGGACTCCAGTTTTGATCCACATTCATCTGAGTCCCGTCATAAACATAGATCACGGTCGAGTTTACTCCTTCAGCCCGAACAAACTCTACCTGCTTTTTCTCGTGGTCGAGCAATGTTGTCCGGTTTTCCAGCGTGTAGAGATGGTACTCATCGAAGCTCTTTTCCGTAACCGGAGGAGCGCCGCCTCCGCCCATGGCTCCTCCCCCGCCCCCGCCGCCACGCTGGCGCGAGACATTTTGAAGCTTATTGACGTCGCCCGCCATGAGTTTTACCCGCGCATTTTCAAAGGACTTTCCGCTGCCGTTGTCCATTGTCACCCATCCCACTATGTCCAACGTGTTTCCAAGCTCTGGAAGGACCAGGTTATAATCGGCTTCCCAGCGCATCTCGCCGGTTACATAACCCACTTCGGCATCGAACTTGGCCGTCTGCTGGCTTAGAATGATCCACTGCAACGTTGGTTTTAAAATGGTGTTATCAGCCAAAGCGGGAAAAATGGGCAAGCCTGGGAGCCCAAATCGTAGTTTTCCGGCCACTTCAATAATGGGTTGCAGTCCACCTCCTTGCGAGTAGGGGGAGTTAACCTGCGATCCACTTCGAACGATCTTGCCACGGATTATTTCACGCCTGCTTTGTCCGCCTTCATATTGCCAGCTTTCAAAATCGATCGTCTTTCCTTCATTCAGAGTCAGCATCAACTCCTGCGAAACCGGATCGCCGCGGAAGTTCTGCTCCAGAATCTGGAATTGATGCTGGCCGGAGGGATCCCGCAAAACCACTGAGCTAGGTTCGAGAAAAACGGTCGCATCGGCAAATCGCACCTGGTTGCTTCCCTGGCGAAGATCCAAGGTAACGTTGTCCCGCACGACCGCAAAGTTCTGGTTGTAAATCGTCAGTGCCAATTCGCCAGCCGCTGATATGCCACCTTGAAGTGCACTGACAAGCGTCGCTAAAACTAGAGCATTCGTTCTGACTGATTTCATACGCATGGGGTTTGATCGCCGCATTAGCGTGTACCAAAGTCTCCGTTGCTTGACCAACTAATTCAGTATTGAGCGGTTCTCGGCGGTTGGCCTATCAATGGCAATTCGACGGGACAAATATCGTGGGTGCGACCAACGCCGATTTGGTCATAGGTTCCGTACAGAGCGCTGATGCTGGCTCTTACAACGTTATGGTGGCCAATGACCTCGGAACCGCGACGAGCACCTCAGCCATTCTTCACGTCAACAATCGCCCGGTGGCTGAGGCCAGCGCAACCACGAGTTTGTCGCGGCACAATTCGACACACGTTTCTATCGAATCGTTTCGCCTTAAGGCGTCCTGACAATCTCTCCAGAGTCCTGCCTCATCCATGATGCGTCTTCTACTTTCCATTTGCATCTTTCAATGGATTGCTACTCTTGTGAGGACCTTATGAGAATCGAGCTGCGGAATGTTCTAAAGATTTACAAATCATTGCGCGCTCTGGATGAAATCTCTATCACCGTCGAACCTGGACAGATTGTGGCGCTTCTTGGCCAAAATGGCGCAGGAAAAACCACAATGTTGCGCTGCCTGGCGGGAACAGCAGCCGTGGATGAGGGCGAGGTATTGTACGATGGCGAAAAGTTTACACGAAAACGCATTGATCTAAGACAACGTTTTTCGTTCTTGCCGGATTTTCCGGCTGTTTTCGAGGAATGGTCCCCCCTGCGCCACATTGGGATGGCACTTCGCTTGTATGGAAAAAATGGAGATCACGAACTGGAAGAGCGAGTGCTCAAGCTCCTGAAAGATTTTGACCTGTTGCCTCTAGCCAATGCTCCATTCTTTATACTTTCGCGCGGGCAACGGTACAAAGCGGCGCTGGTGGCGCTGCTCGCAATCGATCCGGAGCTATGGTTGCTCGATGAACCGTTTGCCTCAGGCATGGATCCGAATGGGTTAAACGCATTCAAGCAGTATGCGCGCGAAGCTGCCGGCAAGGGACGGACGATTATCTATTCCACTCAGATCCTGGATGCAGCAGAGCGATTTTCCGATCGCGTCTGCATTATTCATCGAGGCAAAGTGCGAGCGTTTGAAAAAACAGCCGCCCTGCGCGAAACCGAACGCAGCAACGGCTCTGCTTTGGACGAGCTTTTTCGTCAATTACGTGAAGAGGAGAGTGAGTGAAACTGCGCAATCAATTATTTGAGCGCCCGATGCGCAAACGAATTCGGGAGGCGCTACAGTCCTCTGAGCAGCTTCGAAAAGAGCATCGTCACGCGCGGAAAATAAGACGCCAGAACCTGCATACCAGGCCCTGGATGGCTCGTCTGTTTTTTCTAACCATTACCGGATTCCCGCTGGTACTTAAGTTGCGCTCCATCGAAGAGGTGATCGCGCTGATCGTACTTTGGCAGCTTGCTTCCATTTTTCTTCGCGCGTCACTCCTGAACGCAACGCTCTATTTCTCCCCGGCTCTAGGTGTTTTCAAGAACCTTCCGATTTCGGACGAAGCCATCTTCAAAGCGCAATGGCGAACCTTTCTGCGAGGTTCACTCTGGTCCGCACTCGATTTCAGCCTTCTGTACTATGTCTTAGCTGCAAAAACCGGTGGCGGCATCTATTCCATTTTTACAGCCATCGCTTTGGGCACGGTTGAGTGGTGTTTCATTGTCGCGTTTGCTGTTTGTCTTGTCATGATCGGAATTCGGACTTTTTTTTACCACCTCTCCCTTGTCTTTGCCCTGTCTGCCTTTGGCCTGCTCTTTTTTTTCCCGAATAAACAAGCGATCGCTGAATGGATCGCTCTTCCAGCTTATTGGGTCCCGCCCGTTGGCTGGCTGATTCATGCGATGGGCATCACTCCAAGCAAAGGGGTTTTGCTCGATTTCCTCCCGTGCATGCTTTCGGCAATCGTTTTGATGATATTCCCGATCGCATATAACCGATTAAGGCAAAGATACTCCCTAAATGAGAACGTCCTTACCCAGGCCTCGCGGATAAATTCGAGTCCAATGGCCGGTGTTCCAGAATATCCAGAGGTTGCGGCAAATTTTACCGAACAAGCTTCCGAAGCAGTGGCCCGCATCAAAGAAGGGGAGCTTCGGGCTGGTTTGGACTGGAGCCGTCTTGGCCCGGTCGAACGGTTTGTTGCACGCATGCTGACCGAGCGGGAAAGGACTATCACAGATTATCTCCTGGCTGGAAATCCTGCCTGGACTGCCGGGTTCCGCGGTTTTGCGATTCTGCTGGTTGTGCTGCTCGCCGGCGTCTGGCTACTTTCAGCACTGCCAGGTGTTTCCAGAATCATGCTATTCTTTTGCGCATTTCTGGTTTTGGGGGCCTTTGCAGGAAAATGGCGAGGTTTTGCTTCGCCCCAAGGGGCCGGATTACAAAGTCCTTTTTATTCACTTTACCCGATCGATATTTGGGAACTGTTGCGACTTTTACTCAAGGTAAATCTGCTTAGGTTTGTGTTTTATCTGCCACTCGTACTCGGCGCTGGTTTTCTTCTGCTCTCCCGGTTGAGTCCCGGGTGGAGTATCACCACATTAATGGTTTTCAAATTCCTGATTATCGGACTGTCCTCTCATCCTTTCCTTGCCATAGCTCAAATTTCACCGGGAACCAACGATGGGCAAAAGCCGAGAATAGTCCTTGCTGCGCTCTTCTTTCTCATCGTGATAGTCACATCGGTTATCACGATGTTCCTTTCCACAACCCTTGCCGTAGTGATTATTGCAGGCATTGTTCTTGCCGCATTTTCATACGGAACCCTTCTGACTTATGGTTCCTTTTATAACAACAACCGGTTCGACCTCGTGCCGGCCCAATTACAAACCGGGTCTCCACATTAGCTGCACTTTGGTCGCGTATGCCTATTCAAGCCAGGTCCAGCTCCAAGGCCAGCCGGAGTCCCATAACGGTTGAGGGTAAGGGTTGTTTCCAGAATAGACGAAACGCTTTTGTGAAACCCATTCGACGTGCCCATCGCTAAAGGATTGCACGTGCCCGTCCGGCATACCCAGAGTGCCCTTGGGACCGTGGTTTGAGGCCCAGCGCTTCTCGGCGGGAAATACAAGGGTGTGATCGGCAGTCAACGGTCCCATGCGGTCGGTCGATTTTATTGGGGAATTTTTTCCTTTGAACCTGCTACCGGACAGGCCGGTCAGGATCATAAAATGATCGATATGGAATAATCCTTCACCTAAAAAGAATCTAGGCAGATCGCTTCGAGCGGGACATTTCCAAACCGTCAGCGGCTTGTCGCTGGAAACAATGTCACCCGTGTTCCACCTGGCGCTGGCAAGGCCGTAGCTGATCAGTGCGATAGCCTGGTTGCTGCTCATCACATAAAGAGCCTCCAAATTCCAGCGAGTGCTCTTGTCAGCGGTTGGAAAATAGCTTTTGTTATCGTCCGCGTACATTAGAAATGCGGCAGCCTGGCTTTTCACATTGCCAACACATGAGGTGCGGATCGCTTTTGATTTGGCCCTGCTCAAAGCAGGCAGAATCATCGCTGCAAGGATGGCGATAATGGCGATGACAACCAGCAATTCGATGAGCGTAAAAGCCAAAGGACCTGATACCTGTATTCGGGAGGGGTTACATACAACTCGCTCGATACCCTTGGCATCGGCGCTGGAGTTGAAAGCGGAAAGATTCATGGGGCGTCCGTTTAACTGAATACAATGATACATAACACGTTCCCCTGCTATCGCCGAGAGCAAAAATGTAACATCTTAAGGTCAGCTTTTCCGGTGATGACTTCATCCTCGGCACCCGTCGGACGCCAGGTGTTCTTGTCGAATAAAGTGTCCGTGGAAGAGATTGCAGTGCAAAGACACGTCGCGGTAAAGCCGGCTGTTTTTCGCCCAGCGAGTTGATCCCTCCAAATGAGGGCCAAATATACATTCGTTGCCGCTGCGGCTGGTCTCCGACACAACCGCGGTCCGAGAGGTAAAGGAGTGTGTTCGTCCCCGGGCACAGCACCTCGACCCGTAGTGATTGGGGAATTCGAACGCGCTTGCCGCTTAAGCAAGTTGCTGCATCCGGGCTTCCCGACACATAGAATTCGCCATGGCTGCGTTGTTCGGATATTGCTGTGCCCGGGACGGGCACACTCCTTTACCCACTGTTTAATCACGCCAAAGACAGGGTATTCGATTTCTCTTGTCAGGGAGTCTTATTTAACGTATTGGTGATTTTATTCCACGCGGGCGCGGTATAGATCTCGCATGCAAATGAGAACCGACAAAGACAGCATCGGGAAGCTCTTTGGGAGCAAACCGTTGCTGACGTGCCAGCACCCCGGCAGTACCCCCAGGGCGATCGATCGCAGAAGGCCTTTTGACCGCTTATTTACCCTATGAAAATGCCAAGCACACCTCGGCGGCTTGAACGCGCGGGCTTTACCTTAATCGAGTTGTTGGTTGTTATAGCCATTATAGCGATCCTGGCGGCGATGTTGCTGCCCGCCCTAAGCCGGGCTAAGGCCAAGGCCAATGGCATAAAGTGCATGAACAACAACAAGCAATTGGCCCTGGCTTGGAGGATGTATTCGGATGATAGCAACGACCGTATTCCTTACGCTTATGTGGATGATTTCGATCCACTTGCCAAGTTCGCCTGGATTACCGGGATCCTGGATTTTGACGGCTCCCGATCGGAGAACTGGGATGTCAATAAGAACATAGCCCAAAGTCCGCTCTGGCCTTATTGCGGGAAACAAGCGGGGATTTGGAAATGCCCATCGGACCAGGCCAGCGTCACGGTGGCGGGCAAAGTCCTGCCGCGCGTGCGCAGCATGTCAATGAATCTGTGGGTAGGCGGAAACAAGGGGTCGGCTTCGGGTTGGGACAGTCAGAACAAGTGGAAGGTTTACCTGAAACAGGGTGAATTCCTCAACCCCGGCCCGGCCAACACCTTCGTTCTCTTGGAAGAACGGGAGGACAGCATCAATGACGGCTTCTTCATTGTTGACATGACAGATTTTCCCGACCAATCGAAAACGCGGATGGTTGATTATCCAGCCTCTTACCATGGCGGAGCTGCCGGTTTCTCATTTGCCGACGGCCATGCGGAAATCCATAAATGGCGCGATAGCCGAACAACTCCGGTCTTGAAAAAGGGTGAGACTGTTCAGTTCGGGCAAAACCAGCCGAATAATCCTGATGTTTTCTGGATGCAGGACCACTCCACGAGGTTGAAGTGACATTGACGATTCAGGCTCAGTAGAATCAACCAGTCAGAGCCAAAGTCGTTCTTGTGTCCTCAAGCATTCTGGATCCAACCTGATCTCCGTGGTGCAAGCTGGTCTTCCGCTTCGTGAATTCGTGTAAAAACTCTGTAGGTCCATATTAGCCGGCAGGGATGCCGGCGCTCCAGAAGCTTTTCATTAGTGTTCCTCCGAATTTGTTTCCTCTCCAAGGTAGAGGGCATTTCAGCATCCCTGATTCAAACTGGTTCTCGGCAAGGCTTGCGCTGCCGTCGTTATGATGTATGTCTGCTCCGGCATTCAACAATGAAAAAAAACTTTGAAGAGACGAACATGAGCGGTGCTCGCGACCTGGGAGCCAAAGGAATAGGCCGAACACGCGGAACATTCGCAATCTCTCTTCTGCTCTTATCGACCCGGCTCACGTTCCCGGCAGAGGCTGAATTGGGAACACACGCAACTAACCTCATTTCCGCGCCATTATCGAGGGTCGATGCCATCAACCTGGGGTTGCGGCAAAATCCAAACATTTTGAAGGCGGAAAAAGACGTTGCCGCTTCACAAGGCATCGCCATCCAGACCCGAGCCATCGCAATTCCAAAGGTCCGGATCACAGGGAACTACTCGGCGGTGCAGCCCAGTGATGTGGACAAGCCCTCAAACGTTCCTGGTTTCAGCTTCGGTACTGACCAAAGCTGGGCCTCGCAGATTCGTCTGGTGCAATCCATATATGAGGGTGGGCGGATTGTCTCGTCGCTTCGGGCGGCACGGCTCACCCGGGAGCAAGCTCTGCTGAATTACCAAACTGTTGTAGCCGATACAGTGCTCGAGATCCAGATCGCCTATGACGACGTCCTTGTTTTTGAGCAGGAAATCAAGGTGCAGGAGGCTTCCGTCGAATTGCGCAGCCGGGAACTGGCCGATACCTCACGCAGATTTGAGGCGGGCACTGTGCCCCGTTTTAATGTGCTTCGGTCTGAAGTTGAACTGGCCAACGCGCGTCCTGCATTAATTCGCGCCCGCAATCGTTTCCGGATTACGAAGAACAATTTGGCGAATCTGCTTGGTTTCAATGTCCCGGTTGGAACTCTCGAGGACATCCCTTTACACCTGACGGGCAGTCTTCAGGCCGAACCTTATGAGATCAACCTGCCTCGCGCGATTGAACTGGCCTTGGAAAAACGGAGTGAACTGGGCTCACTTAGAAAAACCCAGGCCTTGCGAAAAGAAGACGTGAACAACGCTCGAGGAGGGTACAAACCCAGTTTGCAGGCCTTTGCCGGTTACGACGCCCATAGCTCCCTCTTCAGTTCGGATCTCAGTCGGGAATTGCATGGGTGGATTACCGGAGTGCAACTGAGTTGGGATCTGTTTGACGGTGGCCGCACCATGGGGAGAGTTATGGAAACGACCGCTCTTTACGAACGAGCGGGAGTAGAATTAGAGGATCTGGCCCGAAGGATTGAATTGGAAGTACGGACGGCATTTTCAAATTTCATAGAATCGCGAGAGTTGCTTGAATCACAAAAAAAAGTGGTGGAGCAAGCTGAGGAAGCCGTACGACTCGCCCGGGCTCGAAATGAGGCTGGGACAGGCACGCAATTGGACGAATTAAGTGCTCAGACAGCACTAACAGATGCCCTCACAACGCAGCTTCGAGCTTTGCGCGACTATTCGGTGACCAAAGCAAGGCTGGAACGCGCCACCGGCGCGTCCTTACCCGGCAAATGAAATTACGGACTCAGGCGGGCCGCATTATCCTAGTCGACCAAATTTGAAATAAAAGGCATCCTCATTACGAGGTTATTTCGAAAGCTTGGAAGATTGCCCCGGTGGAGGTAACTTAGCTCCGGGTTCTATGGACGAGCAAACATCTAAACCTCGAAAAGATTTCATCCGGTACGGTTGCCTGGTTGGGCTGGTGCTGCTGTTGATGGTGATACTAGGCGGATTGTTCGGCCTTTATTATGCCAAAAAGATGTTCAAAGATTTTACAGATGCAGCACCTGCCGTACTTCCCCAGGTGCGCTTGTCACGGGATGAAATCAATCGAGTGCAGCAACGCATCGATAACTTTCGTCAGGCGGTACGCCAGGGCAAAACCGCAGAACCGCTAAAGCTCACAGCCGATGAAATTAATGCTCTGATCGCAACCGATCCTGATTTGGCAGTCCTGAAGGGGAAATTATACGTCACACTGTCCGGAAAACAAATTGAGGGTCAATTGAGTGTGCCGATGGAATCGATAGGCTTACGATTATTCAGAGGCCGCTATCTAAACGGCAAAGGCACTTTTGATATTTCGTTGCACAACGGACGTCTGCACCTCCATGCGGTCAGTTTCTTAGCGAAAGGGCGGCGGATTCCGGAAGTTTACATGGATCAAATCCGCAAGCACAATTTGACCGAGGGTCTTAATAGCGATCCTCGAGCGATGGCCGCAATGGATCGATTGGAAGAAATCAAAGTTCAAGACGACAAGCTAATCCTGGTCCCAAAGCAGAAGCAGTGAACTCAACCTTGGCGGCTCAACCGTTCGCAAGCAATTGTTGCACGGAAATCCCGCGTAGCTCAAACAGCCTGCGAATGGCGTCCTCGATTAAATTATTCGGACACGAAGCCCCCGCTGTGATTCCAACGGTAACCTTGCGCGATGGCAACCAGTCGCGAGTCTCCACTTCCTCGTGCTTATCTTGATCGTAATGCCGGATCAACTTGTCGGATTCCATCTTCGCAGCATTTTTGATAAAATAGGTGGGTAATTTTGCTTCACCCATTTCAGCAAGATGCGAGGTGTTCGATGAATTGTACCCCCCGATCACGAGCAGCAAATCCAGCGGATCATGCAACAGCTTTTCCAGGGCGTCCTGCCGGTCCTGGGTCGCTCCGCAAATCGTATCAAAAAAGCGGAAGTGTTTATCGATCTCCCCTTCGCCAAATTTCTGCGACATCGCCCGCCGAAGACGATGCTGCACTTCCTGTGTTTCACCCCGCAACATGGTCGTTTGATTCGCCACCCCAATCGCGTGCAAATGCACGTCGGGATCAAAGCCTTCGGAATAGGCGCCTTTGAACTTTTCCAGGAATTCAGACTTGTCCCCGCCATGAAGGATGTAATTACAGACGTAGTCTGTTTCCGCCAGAGTAAACACCACCAGGTAATGTCCGCCACCACTAGCCCGGGCTTGAGAACTGGTGGCCTTGGTTTCTTCGTGCCAGGCTTTTCCATGAATGATGCTGGTCACTGAGTCTTTCGAGTACTGACGTACCCGCTTCCAAACGCTCATCACATCTCCGCACGTCGTGTCCACGAACAAGCACCCCTTTTCTTCGAGTTTCTTCCGTGTGCCAACTTCCGTGCCAAAGGCAGGGATGATCACGAGATCTTCGGGCCGGAGCTGATTGATTTCATCATCTCCTGGTTTCCCGGCTATGGTGACAATGCCGAGACGACGGATTTGGTCATTCACCTCCGGGTTATGAATAATTTCACCAAGGAGGAATATCCTGCGGTCCGGGTAAGCGCGGCGCGCTGCATAGGCCAGGTCAATCGCGCGTTCGACTCCATAACAAAACCCAAATTCCTTCGCCAACTTGATAGTCAAATCGCCGGCTGAAAGTATATGGCCATTGGCACGAATCCTCTCAACCAAATCGCTACGGTAATGTGACAAAACCTGCGCCTGGACGGCTGCCATAATGTCAGGACGACGCAGGTTGATCTTTTGCGGAACAGGAGGAGCAACGGTTGACATACCTCAACCACTGTAACATGGCACCCCCCCATCGCAACCAAAAGCTCCATTTTTGTATGACGCTGCGGGAGGATGGCGGCAACAAAGTAATAAGTGGCGTGATTAAAGTGGGTAAAGGAGTGTGCCCGTCCCGGGCACAGCAATATTCGAGCAACGCAACCATGGCGAATTCTAACGCGTCGGGAAGCCCGGGTGCAGCAACTTGCTTAAGCGGCCAGCGCATATGAATTCGCCAATCACTACGGTTCGATGTTGCTGTGCCCGGGACGGGCACACTCCTTTACCCACTTTTAATATAATTACGCCCAACAACAGGATTCCCCCTGTTTAAACCTTGCACCGCCCTGACTTTGTGAGATACTCCTTTCCGGTTGATCGGAGCGTAGCTCAGCCTGGCTAGAGCACTTGGTTTGGGACCAAGACGTCGCAGGTTCAAATCCTGTCGCTCCGACCATTCGCTGCTTCCCGAATATTGCCTGCTTCTCGGTCTCCAATTCGTCTCTGCAGTTAAAGGGTCGAGCACTGCATCTTTTTGCCCAACCTGTGCAAATCGTCCGCTCAACCTCTTTGCCCAGAGGGAGGCTGCTCATTAACAAAACAGCTTAATAAAGCTTGTAAATGTGGGGGTTAGATACTGTTTCCAAAACGTTTCAGAAGGCTGGCATCGGCAATGCTAAGTGACCCAAATGCCAGCATGAACGCACCAGGCTGATCCGCTTGCAGTGAGCAAGCGCCGCCCAGGACGTTGCTGAAACCATAACCCGAAATGAGATGAAAAAAATCGAAGCGATAGTTAAGCCATTCAAACTCGAAGAGGTGAAAGATGCCCTCAGTGAATTAGGAATCGAAGGCATGACTGTAATCGAAGTCAAAGGCTTTGGCCGTCAAAAAGGGCACACAGAGATTTATCGCGGAAGCGAATACACAGTGGACTTTTTGCCAAAAATCAAAATAGAAGTTGTCCTCAGCGACGACCAGGCCGAAGAAGCTGTGTCGGCTATTGTTAAGGCTGCGCGAACGGGCAAAATTGGAGACGGTAAAATCTTTGTTTCCAATATCGATTCTGCCATTCGAATCCGCACCGAGGAAAAAGGAGAGCTTGCTGTCTGATTCACAACCAACGTCCCCCAACCTTCAACTCAATTAAGAAATGATAAAGAAATTAATCCTGTCGATCAGTTTGATCGCCATAGCCAGTTCCACTGCTCTTTCAACAATGGCAGCCGACGCCACCCCGGCTGCGCCTCCAAAACCTTCGGTCGAAGATCGGCTGTCTGATTTGGAAGCCTACGTGACCAATGGCGCCCGCCAGACCAATGCCCCCACTGCCCTGGCTACGTCACCAGGGCCCGGTCATAATGGATGGCAGATGACTTCAACGGCCCTGGTGCTATTCATGACGCTTCCTGGCCTGGCGCTTTTCTACGGCGGCCTGGTTCGCAGAAAGAATGTCCTCTCGGTGCTTGCGCAATGCCTGGGCATCACAGGGCTGGTCACAATCCTCTGGGTGATTTGTGGTTACAGCATCTGTTTCCATAGCGGCAAACCATGGCTTGGAGGACTGGACTGGAGCTTTCTCAAAGGAGTGGACTCGACGCCTAACACAGATTACGGCGCGTGGGTTTCTCACAACGTTTTCTCCATGTATCAATTGATGTTCGCTATCATCACACCTGCCTTGATCGTCGGGGCGATTGCAGAACGCATGAAGTTTTCGGCGATTCTCCTGTTCGTCACGCTTTGGATGTTCGTTGTGTATTTCCCGCTCGCTCACATGGTTTGGGGTGTCGATGGTTTGATGAACGGAGTTTGGAATGCGAATGCGAAGATTAAAGCCATTGATTTTGCAGGGGGCACTGTCGTTCACATGTCTTCCGGTTGGTCGGCGCTTGTTCTCTGCTTGATACTTGGCAAACGCCTGGGATTCGGAAAACAGAACATGGCGCCTCATAATTTGGTCCTTTGCATGGTCGGCACCGGCATGCTTTGGGTCGGATGGTACGGATTCAATGCAGGCAGTGCAGTCGCCGCCGATGGCGTTGCCGCCAATGCCTTCACCACCACAACGCTGGCGACGGCCATTGCTTCCTTCGTCTGGCCGATGGCGGAATGGATGCTGAAAGGAAAACCGAGCGTGCTCGGTTTCTGCTCGGGTGCAGTAGCGGGGTTGGTCGTGATTACCCCGGCGTGCGGGTTTGTCACTCCAGCGGGGGCATTACTGATTGGAGTCGCTGCAGGGATTGTTCCCTTCTTTTTTTGCTACAAAGTCAAAGCGTGGTTTGGTTATGATGATGCGCTGGACACGTTCGGGGTCCATGCGGTCGGCGGCACCCTCGGCGCGTTCCTGACAGGAGCTTTGGCCAGGAACTCTGCCAACGGAAACCTCGCTCTCAACCTCAAAGATTATGTCAAAGATACTTTGTTGCAGCCCCTGGTTTTTCAACAGATCCAAGCAATCCTGCTGACAATGGCACTGGCGATTATCGGCACCACGGTCATTGCTTTCGCAGTGAAATTCGCTATCGGCCTCCGGCCAGTCGAAGATGTTGAATTGGCGGGCCTGGATGTCTCCGAGCACGGCGAAGAGGGTTATCATGGCGATGATTACGGTGGCCGAAGTGGCGTCGATCACGGTCATGTTCTCTCTGAACCGATTCTCAATCCATCCAAAACGCCAAAGCCAGCGATGACCTAACCAAAGCTTCGCGGCTGAAATAGCCTTCAGGCGGCATGGACGAAAGTCTATGCCGCCTTTTTGCATGGTTTTATGATTCAAACAACAAAGATGCCCGGAAAATCACTTTAGGAATTAAGGGCCAGTCTCGCTCGCAATGTTAAAATATCCCTGGCGTAAGGCTTCAACCCAGTTTCAGTTCCGGAGTATGATGGGATTGAAAGACGCGGCCTTCTGAAATTTAATGGGTATTCTTCGAACGCAACGCAAGCCCTCAGATTTCATGGAATACCCGGTTCCTAAAAAAGCTGCTTCAATCCGATCAGGGGTAGAATCGTACCTCAAGGAATGCATCTCATTGCACTGAGCGATGATTTTCGCAATTTGATCTTCCGTTTTGCGACTGAGTAAGTTTTTAGCCATGAATCCTCCTCTGAACAATGATACCCCAGCCCTCCTCGAAGCCGATCGTGGGTAAACACTGCAAACTTTGTCCGTCGGACCCTACCGTTTGCTTATGTGCAGACCTCTTTTACTGCTGGAACAAGGGTATTGAGCAACTGCAGTTAACGCTCAGGCCCTAAAGCTTTCCACAGCATTGCTTATACTTCTTGCCGCTTTGACAAGGACAAGGATCATTTCGACCCACCTTCGGACCGGCGCGAACAGGTTTAGCTTTTTCGACCGCAGCAGCAGCTTCACTGACGACGTCACTGCCTTTCGGAGCAGCTTTAGCACCAGCCGAAGGAGCGGCTGTTTCCGCGCCAGTGGTCGATCCTCCAAAAGCGCTGGTCGATTGGTGAGTGGTGTGTTGCGGGACATTTCGCAAAAAGTTTTCGAAAGCCATCAGGCTTGAAGCGCTGCGGAAAATGTTATGACAGATTTCCGTCTTGATGTTAATCATGAGTTCCTCGAAGACTTTGAAGGCCTCGGCCTTGTATTCTATCAGAGGATCACGCTGGCCATGCGCCCGGAGACCAATGCTGTGCCTTAAACTATCCATCTCATACAAGTGTTCCTGCCACAGCTTATCTATCGCGCTCAGGATTGTATAACGCTCCACCTCCTTAAGCGCCTCCGGGTTTTCAAAGCTGATTTTCAGCTTATATGCGTCTCGCGTCCGGTCTGAAATAAAGTTGCAAACAGCAAATTGCGCAGCACTGAATCCGTTATAAATGGAATCAGGAACGGGTTGCTCGGTACCTGACTCAGCCGCCTTTAAAAAATCGCCTTCCGGTATTCCCAGAGGGAAATTTAAGTTCACCCAGTCAGAAAGAGCGCGCAGCTTCCATTCGTTGAAATCCTGTTCGGCGGTGGTGAATTGCTCGACTTTTTGGATCACCACCTCCTCCATGATATCCATCAGACGATCGCGAACATCACCTGAGTGAATGATTTCATTGCGGAAGCCATAAATGACTTCGCGCTGCTTGTTCATGACGTCATCGTACTCCAGCGTGCGCTTTCTAATCTGGAAATTATGCTGCTCGACCCTCTTCTGCGCCTGTCCGATCGAACGGTTCAACAGCGGATGCTCGAGTTCCTGGTCTTCTTCCAGGCCCATCTTCTCCATGTATTTGACAATGCGGTCTGAACCAAACAGCCGCATCAAATCATCCTCAAGTGAGATGAAAAAATGAGAAGAACCTGGATCGCCCTGGCGCGCGCAACGGCCGCGTAATTGGCGATCGATACGCCGGGCCTCGTGCCGTTCAGTGCCCATCACGTGCAGTCCGCCAATGTCCGCCACCCCGGGTCCTAGCTTGATGTCCGTGCCACGCCCGGCCATGTTCGTGGCAATCGTCACTGCGCCACGCTGCCCTGCCCTCGTGATAATTTCAGCTTCCTGCTGGTGGTATTTTGCATTCAGCACCGAATGGATGATCCCTTCGCGCTTTAACATGCGCGACAGATGCTCGCTGACCTCGACCGAAATCGTGCCCACCAGAATAGGGCGCCCACGGCCGTGGATCTCTTTAATTTCTCGCAAGGCCGCTCCATACTTTTCGCGTTTGGTTTTGTAAACCGAATCGTTTGCGTCCGCTCTGGCTACGGCTTTGTTCGTAGGAATGACCAGCACTCCCAGTTTGTAAATGTCGAAAAACTCAGAGGCTTCTGTCTCGGCTGTGCCGGTCATACCAGCCAGTTTCTCATACAGCCTGAAATAATTCTGAATAGTAATAGTGGCGAGGGTCTGAGTCTCGCGCTCGATTTCGACCTCTTCCTTTGCCTCAACCGCCTGGTGCAAACCATCGCTCCAACGCCGGCCGGTCATGAGTCGGCCAGTGTTTTCATCGACGATAATGACTTTGTTGTCCTGGACAACGTATTGAACGTCCTTTTGGTAAAGACAGTACGCCTTAAGCAATTGAGAGATGGCATGAATGCGCTGTGCCTTGGTCTCAAATTCTCCCTGCAATTTGGTTTTAGCTTCAAGCCGTTTGCGCGGATCCGTTTCCGGTCCGACGTCAATTTCATGTAAAGCAGTCGAAAGATCGGGTAACATGAAGGCGTCGGGATCTTTTGGGCTGAGAAAATTACGGCCCTTCTCCGTCAGATCTGCCTCATGACTTTTCTCGTCAATGGCGAAGAGCAATTGCTCTTTCTCCGCGTAAAGTTCGACTTTCTTTTGATCGGCATGAAGCTGGAGTTCTGCTTGATTCATTAACCGCACGTTTTCAGGGTCTTCCAGAAGTTTGAGCAGCCCTTCCGACCGAGGCTGGCCAATTTTGACCCGATAAAGAAGCAGTCCGATTTCACGTTCAAGAGCCTGGCTGTCGGGCACATTGCTCCCGTCCTCCGGGCGCAATTTTCGCATCAATCCTTCTGCCTCAGACAAAAAGCGATTACATAATCTTTCCTGTGCCGCGAAGATCGAGGAGACCTGCGGCTTGAACTGAGCATATTGATCGTCATATGTCACCACGGCCGGACCGCTAATAATCAGAGGAGTCCGCGCTTCATCGATCAGGATCGAGTCCACTTCGTCTACGATTGCAAAATAGTGACCGCGCTGGACCTGGTCCTCTTTGCGCGTCGCCATACCATTATCGCGCAAATAATCGAAACCGAACTCCGCATTGGTCCCGTAAGTGATGTCGCAGTTATATTGTTCGCGCCGGACATTTGGCGGTTGATCGTGCAGGATGCAACCGACACTCATTCCGAGGAATTTGTACACCGCCCCCATCCACTCACTATCGCGGGCTGCGAGATAATCATTCACAGTCACCACATGCACCCCACGCCCCGTCAAAGCATTGAGATACACCGGAAGCGTCGCTACAAGCGTTTTGCCTTCCCCGGTCGCCATTTCCGCGATCCTCCCTGAATGAAGCGCATACCCGCCAATAAGCTGAACATCAAATGGGATCATCTCCCATTTGAGGGGATGCCCTCTCACAGTAATTTCCGTCCCCCACAATCGCCGGCAAACGTTTTTTACCACGGCAAAGGCTTCAGGTAGAATTTCGTTCAACCGTAGGGCGAGCGCTTCCTTGTCCTGAATTTTGCTGAGTTCTTCTCTCCAGGTAGCTGTTTTTTGGCGTAACTCCTCGTCAGAAACCTTTTGCAACTCGGTTTCCAAAGCGTTGACTTGCGCGACCATCGGTCGAAGCCGCTTTACTTCTCGCTCGTTCTTCGAGCCGATGAATTTTTTTACAATAAAACCAATCATGTTTGTGCCTTGTGAGCCGAATAACCCTACGGAATCACCGTTAAAGCGTCAAAGACATTCAAATCATACGCTCACCCACGGGGAACTCAAGTCAGAGAGGGGATCGTAAGGCGCTCTCAGCCGTTCATTGAGCCTTAGGGCTGGTCCCAGCGATTTTATCGGCGGGTAAGGAACGGGAAAAAACCCAAAGCCCCACACAGGGGCGAAAGAGAATTTGCGAAACATTTCTGTCGTCCCTACCGGGACTCATTGCCCCTCGGCCACCGATCCCACCGATAAATCGGTGGGCTATTCTCTTTCGCCCTCCGGGCTGAATCCATTGAACGTCTCTTCCATCATCGAAATGATTAGATATGTAGAACAAGATTTGCGACGACGCATTAACGCCCGAAGCCCTTTAGCCCATAGGGGCCTCCGGTGTTTTGGAGGAGCTTATTCCCGGGAGCGCCGCCATCCTGGCGGCTTCCGAGTTGGAAGGAGTTTGCCGGCAGGGATGCCGGCGCTCCCAGTTTTTCATGTTGGAGCTTCATTGGTTCCCGGGCCTTTCGTCGTTTGGAATGATTAAGCAGGGCCCAAGGTTAAACCCACCTCTGCGATTGTGGCTTTGAATAAATAGTTTATATTGCGGGCCATGGTTGCCCCACGGAAAACACGGGTCGTTGTCGGAATGAGCGGTGGAGTTGATTCTTCCGCCACGGCTGCTCTGTTGCTCGAACAGGGCTACGACGTGGTTGGGATTACACTCAAATTGTGGCCGCAAGATTGTGTTTCACGCGCGGAAGATAAATGTTGCGGACCGCAAGCAGTCACGGACGCGCGCGCGGTTTGTCACAAATTGGGAATCCCTTATTACCTGGTGGATGAGGCGGCTGAGTTCCAAACCAAAGTCATTCAATATTTTGCGTCTGAGTACAAGGCCGGCCGCACTCCCAATCCTTGCGTGATGTGCAACCAGAATCTCAAGTTCGGCCGGCTCATTGAAAGGGCCGACCAACTCGGCGCCCAATACATTGCTACCGGCCATTTTGCGCGGCTGGAGTCCTCCGCGGACAGTAATCGCATCCTGCTCAAGCGCGGGCGCGACCTTCGTAAGGATCAAAGTTACTTTCTATTTTCATTACGCCAGGATCAGTTGTCGCGCGCCTTGTTCCCTCTTGGCGAGCACACCAAGAGCGACACTCGAGATGTCGCACGGCATTGCCAGCTCAAAACGGCCGAGAAAGAGGAAAGCATGGAAATTTGTTTTGTGCCGGACAACGATTACGGAAAATTTCTGCAGCAGGCCAACCTCGCGGAAAAGCATCGCGGAGAAATCGTAAATCTTCAGGGCACAGTCATTGGTCACCATGACGGAATCGAGTTCTACACGATCGGCCAGCGTAAGGGACTCGGAATCTCATCGCCCAAACCTCTTTATGTCATTGAACTCGATCCAGCGAAGAACCGGATTACCGTAGGGGACGATTCAGCCCTTGATCGTGATGAGTTCACGGTAGACCGGTGCAATTGGATCGCGTTCGACACGTTGCCAGACAATTTCGAGACCACAGTGAAGATCCGTTACAATCATCCAGGGACCAGCGCGACGGTCACTCCGACGAATGACGGCAAAGCTCGCGTGAAACTGCATACTCCCCAGCGCGCCATCACCCCCGGCCAGGCGGCGGTCTTCTACCATGATGATCTGGTCCTTGGCGGCGGCTGGATCACGATTTGAAGTGGAGTCTCATCCGCGGCTCGTCCGTCAATTGTGGGCCAACAACCTACGGATAACTCAAGCGATAGAATCTTGAAAAAGGTATCGTTGTATTTGTTACAAAATAATTCGTTCCAACCACACTCGGTGGCGGCAGCGCTGGCGTCCATCCTGAGGCATTCGCGACGTTCGTATTCCATTGGAGGCTAAAGGGCGGAGCGCTTGTAGGCCAGGAGAGGCGAACGGCAGCAGGAGGAAGGGGCTCGATTTTTAGAACTGGCCGCCCAGGTGTGGCGAGCCGCCGAAGTACGACATCGTTCCCAGTGCCTCCGGCGTAATCGATTTGGAAAAGTTCACCACTGGCGAAGAATTTTGCCCCTTGCGGCAAGTTATTAAACGTACCGAGGACAGGGTCGGTCCCGGCATTGGCGATGATAATAAATTGATCGTTGGTTGATGAGGGATAATTAAGTGAAGCACTCAACGTGACGCCTCTCAGGTTAACAGTCGTTCCAATATTGAGCTGGTCATACCCACTGCCGGCTGCGGGCCCATTCAATTCGATCTCGAGAATTCCACCTACGTCATTAATATTGAAATTATTCCCGGTCAATATCCCCGGGCTGAGACCTGGCGACACGATCCCCGTGTTTGCGCCAAAGTTGATCACTCCTGCGCTTCCTGTTCCTTGCAAACGCGCGCCGCCGTTGACCTGAATGATGCTTTGAGTCTGAACACCATTAACGATGAGTCTACCCGCCTCGACTATATTCGTGCCCGTGTGAATATTTACCCCGGTTAAAAGCAGAGCTCCCGGTCCGGTTTTTTGAAGGGTTGCCGATGGAGAAGTTTCGCGGATGGCAGCATCGATAATCATTTCGTGCACGGAAGGGTTACTCGAACCACTGCCCACCTGAATCGTGTGTGAACCAGGGCCAAATGCGAGTTTGCCGGAAATCAACGAAGTTGTGTCGACGCCCGGATTCACGGTAATACCGTCGGAGGGCAAATAGAGTGTGCCGTTTCCGGTTTGAACCCTTCCACCCTGGTTTAAAGTGAGCAGGCCGGCATATTCGTCATAGCCGTTAAGGTCCAGCAGGCCTCCGAAATTGACCGTAATATTGGCCCAGACTTGATCGGGGTTGAAATAGGTGGCCAAAGCATTCGAGCCAATGATCAAATCGTGAGGGACAGCTTGTATAAAAGCTGACTTGGCCAACTGCACCGTTCCTTCATTAACGTAAGTGTTGCCGGCATGGGTGTTGTTTGCGGTGCCGCCAATTAACAGCGTGCCTGGCCCGGATTTGGTCAGACTGCCCCCTCCTTCGATCGTTCCCAACAGTTGCAAAGTGCCTGCGCTCACACCAACTCCGCCATTCGCACTGACAAAAATAGGCCCATTCCAAACGTTGAGCCCGCTACGGTTCTCCAGTGCAGAAATACTTGTGCCACTAAGAGACAACCCTTCGTTGTTGACGGTGATGTTCCCTTCGAGCGCCAGGGAGCCGCCGCCATTGACGGTCGTCGAATCGGTGGTCGTGCCAAGTGCCAATGCGTTGGCAACAATCAAAACCCCTGTGTCGGCAGTAACCCCTCCGGTGAATGTGCTGTTATTTGCGCTCAATCTCATCCTGCCCAGGCCTTGTTTATGGATACGGGACCGAGCTTCACCTAAGCGATCGAAGTCACTCGCTATGACAGCAGGCACTTCGAGTTCTGCCAGCAGGCCCAGCGGCGCTGAGGGATTAAAGGGCGCGACGTTGAAAGTTAACGAAACGTTGGTTGCAAGTTGCATTCTGCCACTGATCGAAGAGCTTGCGCTCGAACCTTCAGGGGAAAGAGAACCGACTTGCACTAGTGGTGAACGTGAACTAAAGCGAAGGCTGCCTGTGCCCATTTGTATTGATCCCCCGTCGTTCAAATTCACCTGTCCAAAGGCTTCAGTAAATCCGTTCAAATCGAAAACACCCTTTTCGTTAACCGTTAAAACACTTCCTCCGATTGCACCATTTTGATTGAGGCGTGCAATAACGTATGGACCCCCTGCAGTTTCAGGTCCAATGACTAAATCGCCAGGCACAGAGACGACGGAAACACTTTTAGTCAGCTCGAGCGTGCCAGCGTTAACAATTGTGTCACCCGAGTAGTTGTTCGCAGTGCCACCAGCAAAGATGAATCGCCCCAGGCCGGTTTTGGTGAGGGGGCCGGTTCCACTAACCGTTCCATCGTAGACCAGCGTACTATTGAAGCCCACGTTTACAGTGGCCGCGTTGCTAAGCACAAGCGAACCTGAGACCGTGACCGCCCCTGTCGCCATTAGCGAGCCGTTTGTGCCACCAAAGCCGGTACCCGTAAGGGTAAGCGGCTCATTGAGCGTGGTCCCAGGCATGAGTTGAAGGGTGCCCCCGTTCCGCACTTCGGTGCCATCGGAGGGGCCATTGCTGCCCAGCGCCGCATCGTAACCCACCGAAAGGATGCCATTCTCCACGTACGTTACGCCTGAATGAATGTTGTTGCCCGTCAGCGACAAAACGCCTGGACCCAGCTTGCGAATGGGCACAACAGGAACAGCACTGGAGAGCTGGCCACTGACATTGATGGGACCCGCTCCGTTAACCGAAAAAATGAATGGGGATCCTCCGCTGAGTTGAATGTTCAGATCAACACGTGCCTGGCCAGAACCAAGATTGGTAAGCCCCACAGTCACTCCGAGCAGATTGCCAGATATCCGCGGGGTGCCGCCTGGATTGAAAGTAATCGAGGATACCGTCAGACCCAGAATGTCATTGTAAGAGATTGAGTTCCCAGGGAATACGAGTGAATCTCCGAACTGCGGCCTCACCTGCGGACTCCAATTCGTGGTTATGGTCCAGAAGTTGTTGACGAGGCCCGGATTGGTCCATGTTACAGTAGCACCCCGGCATTCGAACATCGTTGCGCAAAATGCCGGTATGAGGAATAGAATCGGGTTCCAGATTCGGCGAAAGACATCGAAGAAACGTGCTTTATTCGTTCCAAGGATGATAGATTCTGAACTTTCTAATTTCGGAATTCCAACCCTTAAAATCCGTTCTCCAGAAAACATCAACCCGAAGCTTGATCTTTTCGGCGGGAAGGGCGTGAGGTGATAATTCAGGAAGGGGCGCACAACTGAGCTGACTTTCGAAGACTCTACGAAAATTCCTATTAATTTTCAAGTAGTTTATTCCGAAACGGTGCTGGTTCGATGTGAGTATCCGCCATTCAGGAATATTACTGAGTTTTCCCGGCTCTGAGTTTTCAGCCGGCTCGTTACAAAAATAGCTGTCATTTGGAATCGGTCTTTTTTTTCGCATAAACATTCGGTGAATCAACTACTTGCGCCTAACCGAAACGCTGAACAATTGTTGCCGGGGATCGTCCAAGTTATATGAAAGTTGTGACTGGTTCGAGCAAGCGTAGGTTGCATATTCGGTGGGGCCCAACGGTCGGCTGGAATGTAGCGCTGGTCCATGTTCCATCATCGGAACAGAAGAAAGAAGGCGCGCAAAAGGAGTGCGGCAGCCCGCTTTCCAATTCTAAGTTTTCCTCTAGCGCGATTTTCGCCCATGTTGGCAAACTTCTCGCTATTGCTCGGCGAGCCATGCGACAAACTCTGCTTCCGCGACTCGTGCCATGTAGACGTGTGATTCGGTCGAATGTTACTTAGTCAGGGAGGGAATCGTCATTTAGCGAACTTTTAAAATTCGGAAATCAGTTACTTTCGCCCAGTGTTCTTCTTTTTCCGGTCCTTGATAGAATTGCAGGCAAATTTGCGGCTGAACTCCGGAGGGGACCGGCATGTCGCACTCGCCAACTTCTCGCCACTCTGAAGTTTGCAGGGTACTAAATTGGCCGCGGATACGCTTTTGTTTTACAATCATCCGCAAGGAGACGATAGGGGAATTCAGCGGGGTGATTGATACGGTTTGCGTTTTGTCGTTTTCCTCTCGTCCCATGACGACGCTCAGTTTTCCGTCCACTAATTCCTGACCCAATTTCACCATGTGAGAGTCATCGTAATACCAGACCAGATCCACCTGTTCATACTGATGCGTCGGTTTATTCTCAACCTTCACGGAGATTTCCAGCTCTTCCCAAGTGCCAGTGGGAATGGGATGGAGGAGCAGATTTTTCGCATCATTTTGTGGGCCCCACATGTTGCCAGGCTCGATCCTTACTTCCAAACCCTGGTCCGTGTTTCGCCATGCCTTTGGATGCTCACGTTTCCACGACCAGTTTTTGCCCAAATGATTCTTGAACTGATCCTCAAAAAGAATCTCGCCGCCGCGAGTCGCGCGCGCCAAACAGAAAATGACTGCGAGGTGCAAAAATTTGTTCATACGCACCGGTCACGATCCGGAGCGATTCAGGGCGCTGATCACAGCTTTGATCGAAGCCAATTCAATATTCGTATCGACCCCGGCGCCCCACTTTTTGCGCCCATTACCGTGCTTGATTTGAATGTAGGCGATTGCGGCTGCCTCTTCACCTGCACTCAAAGCGTGTTCGCTGTAATGCTCGATTTCAAATCGTGGCACTCCTGCGGTAATAAACCCATGGACCAGCGCTGCCAATGGCCCATTGCCTTCACCGGAGAGTTCGATCGGTTGCGCGTCTTTCAATAAACGGGCGTGGCAACGCACTGTTCCGTTGTGGCTTTGGGTCTCGAACCCGCGCAGTTGCCAGGGAGAGTTGCGTTCGATGTATTCCCGCCAGAACATTTGCTTAAGCTCGGCTCCGCTAACTTCACGACCAAGCCGATCCACCTCTATATTCGCAATTGGTCCGAACTCACGTTGCAGCTCTTTTGGCAGATCAATACCGAACTCTGTTTCGAGCAGATAAGCCACGCCGCCTTTGCCGGACTGGCTGTTGACACGAATGACCTCATGATATTCGCGACCTATATCCGTGGGATCGATTGTCAAATAAGGCACATCCCAATGGGTGTGACGTTTGTCGGCCCATTCGGCAAGCCCTTTTCGAATCGCGTCCTGGTGCGAGCCGCTAAATGCCGTGAACACGAGTTCTCCAGCATAGGGTTGGCGAGCCGGCACACTCATGCCGGTGCACCGTTCATACACTTCACGAATGCCATTCAGATCTGCAAAATCGAGATTCGGTTCGACTCCATGCATGTAGAGATTCAAAGCCACGGTGACAATATCGAGGTTGCCCGTGCGTTCTCCATTGCCAAACAATGTGCCCTCGACGCGATCAGCCCCCGCCAGTAATCCCAACTCGGTTGAGGCTACCCCCGTGCCCCGATCATTGTGCGTATGCAAACTGATGATCAACGAGTCGCGTTTTGCAATGTTACAACAAATCCATTCGATCTGGTCTGCATAAACGTTTGGCATTGCCACCTCGACTGTATTTGGAAGGTTCAAAATCATTTTGCGCTGAGGGCTGGGCTTCCATACCTCCATGACCGCTTCGGAAATCTCCTTGGCCATCTCGACTTCCGTTGCGCTGAAACTTTCAGGCGAATACTGAAGCATGACCTCAGTGCCCTGGAGCTGCGGAAGGCGTTCCTGAATAAGTGTCGCCCCGCGCACTGCCAGGTCAATGATCTCTGACTTGGACATGCCGAAGACGACCCGGCGCTGGGCCGGAGATGTCGAATTATAGAGATGAATAATTGCACGCCGGGCTCCCTTTAAGGATTCAAACGTGCGCTCGATCAAATCTTCCCGTGCCTGCACCAGAACCTGCAACCAGACGTCCTCGGGTGCTCTTTGCTCTTCAATGAGGCGGCGGTTGAAATCATATTCCGTGTTTGAAGCGGATGGAAAACCAACCTCGATTTCCTTAAACCCGCATTTGACGAGAGTCTGAAACAATTCCAGTTTCTGGCTCACATTCATCGGTACTGCGAGCGCCTGGTTGCCATCGCGCAGATCGACACTGCACCAGATAGGCGCGCGTGTAATAGCCCGGTTTGGCCACTGGCGCGCAGGCATTGGCACTAACGGGAACGGCCGATATTTGCTGTTTGGATTTTTTGTCATGGCTCTTTCAAGTTCGTCGCTGCGTTCCAGCATGAGGCCAATAAAAAACCCCACCGCCGGACTCAGCAGTGGGGTAGTAGTAAAACTCAGTAAACGACTAGAACCCAACTGCCGCGCGGCTTAGCAGCAGCGCGCTCGATAGCAGCAGGTTCACATTCAACTTCACAGGCGTTAAATTAACAAGGTCCCAAGCCGTGGTCAACAGTGTTTTTCCTGGGGCTGCGGGGCCACAGCTTCCCGCACTTCCTGTTATTACAAGTTTGTTTCGGGTGCCATACAAACTACTGTCGGAGCGCGCCTGTCCCAGGCGCAGCAACTCGCCCAACGAAAGTTACTTCGATCCATCCACCGACTCCCCGTGATTTCATGATCACACGCGTTCGTTTCGGACTTGCTGAATGTCCCACAGGCGTGCAATGTTAACTGGCAGCCCGACGACCTGATATATAACTTCCGAACATGAAAAAACCGCTCTCTAACCCCTCTGCCGAACCGTTTCCTTTCACACGCCGCCAATTTCTAAACCGCACGACCATTGCCATCGGGACCGCTGCTTTCTCTTTCCCTTTTGTCGGCAAGGTTTTAGGCGCCAATGATCGAATCAATGTCGCTTGTATTGGTGTCGGCGGGAAAGGTTACGAGGACAGCAGCGCAGCCTCAAGCTGCGGCGGCAACATCGTTGCCATCTGCGATGTGGACCAGGACAAGCGCGCCAAAAAAGCAAAAGAGTTCGCCGAAAAGTGCCCGGATCTCAAACAGTACAGCGATTATCGCAAGATGCTGGATGAAATGGGGAACCAGATCGACGCTGTGACCGTATCGACTCCCGATCACAACCATGGAGTCGCTGCCATCCGGGCAATGAAGATGGGTAAACATTGTTTCTGTCAGAAACCTCTGGTTCAGACGGTGAACGAGGCACGCATCGTGAGGCAGTTAGCCAAGGAAAAGAAGCTGGCGACTCAAATGGGCAATCAGGGCAGCGCGGCGAATGGACTTCGTCGTGCTGTCGAGGTCGTTCATGCGGGCATTATCGGCAAGCCTCTCGAATTGCATGTGTGGTCGAACCGTCCGCATTGGCCTCAAGGTGTACCACGTCCTGAGGGTGAAGATGCGGTGCCTGATACCCTGGATTGGGATGTCTGGCTTGGTCCCGCTGAGAAGCGTCCTTTCAAAAAAGGTGTTTATCATACTTTTAACTGGCGGGGTTGGTTCGACTTCGGCACAGGTGCGTTGGGAGACATGGCTTGTCACACAGTCAATATGCCTTTCCGGGCCCTCAAGCTGGGTTATCCCAATGTCGTAGAGTGTGAGCTTGCATCACGGACCTTTCCAGAGACCTTCCCGAAAACTTCTCGAATCCGCTTTGAATTTCCCGAGCGGGAGGAGTTTCCCCCGCTGAAATTCTGGTGGTACGATGGCAATCCAACGGATAGCAGCGGGCTTAGGCCCCTACGTCCGGATGCAAAATCCATTAAGGAAGTTCTCACCACCTACGACGCGCTGCCGGAGAGCGGCGCTCTCATTATCGGAGAGAAGGGAAAATTATTTTCTCCAGATGATTACGGGACGAAGTTCTTTCTGGCGATGAAAGGCGATGCCGAGTTTACCGCGGGGGACCAACACGAGGCGTGCAAAGAAATTCCACAGACTATTCCTCGTTCGATTGGCCATATGAAAGAATGGTTCGCGATGATGAAGGAAGGCACCCCGGCATACTCGAATTTCGAAATCGCCGGGTATCTCGCGGAGGTCATCCTTCTTGGATGCGTGGCTCTTCGCGTAGGAGAGGGCAAACGGATGGAATGGGACGGCCCAAACATGCGTTCGCCAAACCTTGCCGAAGCAAGCCAGTTTGTTAAACGGAAGAATCGCGCAGGCTGGGAGGCTTAAATTGATCCCGGGATTGCGCTGCAATTGGCACGCATGCTCCGATCCTCTTTTATAGTAAGTGTCGCCGTGTTTTGGGTTTCGCGCGCCATTTTTGGCGCTGCTGCCGTCGATCAAGGAGCCAAAAAGGGCCACGAATTTTACGACAGCCGCGTCCAGCCCATACTTTCCGAGAATTGCTACAGATGCCATAGTCATCAGGCTGACAAGATCAAAGGCAGCTTCATCCTGGACTCACGCGAAGCCTTGCTTAAGGGCGGTGAAAGCGGGCCCGCAATTGTCGCGGGCGATCCCGAAAAAAGTTTGCTCATAAAAGCGGTACGGCATCTCGATGAGGATTTGCAGATGCCTCCGAAGAAGAAACTATCCGAGCAGGAAATTGCAGTCCTGGTCGAGTGGATAAAGATGGGAGCCCCATACTCGGAATCCAAACCGGCAGGTTTAACAAGGCAGAAACACAGGAAAATCACGGAGGAAGACAGAAAATGGTGGGCTTTCCAACCTGTTCGCATATCAGAACCTCCTAAGATCCAGGATAAAAATTGGGCACGAAACCCAATCGACCAGTTCATCTTCGCCAAGCTCGACAAAGCCGGGCTGAAGCCTGCGCCTGAGGCAGAGAAAGCAATACTGATCAGGCGAGTTTTTTTCGATCTGATTGGTCTGCCACCCACCGTGGAACAGGTCCAACAATTCACCGAGGATCAATCACCTCAGGCTTATGAACGGATGATCGACGAACTTCTCCGCAGCCCACATTACGGTGAAAAATGGGCGCGTCATTGGCTCGATTTAGTGCGTTATGCAGAATCTGATGGTTACAAGGCGGACGGCTTTAGACCGACCGCCTGGCGTTACCGTGATTATGTCATCCGCAGTCTGAACGAGGACAAACCCTACAGCCGCTTCCTAATGGAGCAAATTGCGGCGGATGAACTCTGGCCAACCGACCCCGATGCACTGATCGGGGTAAGTTTTCTCAGGCTTTGGATTTATGAATACAACCAGCGCAACATCAAATCGCACTGGTCCACTATTCTTAACGACATCACCGATGTCACTGGCGATGCGTTGCTGGGGTTGGGAATGCAATGCGCCCGCTGTCACGATCACAAATTCGATCCGATTTTGCAAAAGGACTACTACCGGCTGCAGGCATTTTTCGCGGGCATTTCTCCGCGCGAGGACGTTCCGCTGGCGACTGCTCAACAGGTGAGCGAATACCGTGCGCAACTCGCCAAATGGGAAGCCGCTTCCGCTCAAATTCGGGCAAAAATCGAAGAGATTGAGCTTCCGGCTCGTGAAAAAATAGTAAAAGGCGTCCTGGACAAGTTCCCCAAAGACATTCAGCTAATCATGCACAAACCGGCGAAGGAGCGCACGCCGTACGAACAACAACTTTATGATCTTGCCTGGAGGCAAGTGGCCGATGAGGGAGAAAAACTGGACGGAAAAATCAAAGGTGCTGAGAAAGAAAGATTTGAATCGCTTCAACATGAGCTCGCGCGCTTCGATGACCTAAAGCCAAAAGCCTTGCCCACGGCGATGCTGGTGACAGACATTGGACCTGTCGCACCCCCCTTAATGATTCCCAAGGACAAAACGGAAACACCGATTGAACCCGGCTTTTTGACATTGCTGGATGAGAGCCCTGCAAAAATCGAATCTGTTCCAGGCATTCCGGGCACAACTGGACGCCGTGCCGCGCTTGCCAAATGGATGGCGGACCCAGCCAATCCATTGACGGCACGGGTCTTTGTCAATCGTCTCTGGCAGCACCACTTTGGACGAGGACTGGTTGGAACGCCTAGTGATTTTGGGCATCTGGGTGAAACACCATCTCATCCCGAACTTCTGGACTGGCTGGCCAGTTATTTTGTGGAACACAATTGGAGCACGAAAGCAGTCCACAAGCTGATTGTGACCAGCGCCGCATATCGGCAGAGCTCAACCGTTTCCAGTGAAGCGGCGTCCCATGCATCCAATGTTGACCCGGAAAACCGTTTACTTTGGCTTCAGACCGTCCGGCGGCTGGAAAGCGATCAAATCCGTGATTCCATGCTTGCTGCCAGTGGAGAGTTGGATCTCGAAATGAAAGGGCCGAGCGTGGAAGCATCCAAACCACGACGGACTATCTATGTAAAATGGCTCCGCAATAGCAGGGATCCCCTTATCGAGGCATTCGATCCATCTGACTCGTACACAAGTTCCCCTCAGCGCAACGTGACCACCACACCGATGCAATCCTTGGTGCTGATCAATGGCCCTTACGTGCTGGAACGGGCGCAGGCCATGGCCACTCGGCTCAATAAATTGCCAGAGCAAGAACCATCCGAGCTGATTGCTGGAGCTTATCGATTTGCATACGGTCGTGAGCCGAAGCCCGCGGAGAAAGAGAAAGCCGCATCCTTCTTGAATAATCAGACGAGGTTAATCGCTAAATCTCAATTGAAGCTATCGCAACTTGTGACCCAGGCTATGCCTGAACGGGCCGGCACAGCGGCCGTTTTCAAGCCCGATGGCAGGCAAACCAGGTTGCAAATTCCCGACAACCATCTCATGCCACAGTATGACTTTACGGTGGAGGCGTTCATCGTCCTGAACTCCATCGATAAAAAAGGCGCAGTGCGGACAATTGTTTCACGCTGGGATGGCCGTCAGAATCAACCCGGTTGGTCTTTTGGGGTTAGCGCTGGAGCTGCGGAAACTCCTGGTTTAGTTCTTGAACTCATTGGCGATGCTGCGGAAGACGGCGTGGGTGGATACGAATTAGTTCAGTCAGGGCTTACTATCAAAGTAAACCGCCCATATTACGTGGCCGTAACCGTTCGCCTGGGAGATACCAGCCCATCAGGTGTCACGTTCTATGCAAAAGACCTGCGCACAGACCCCCTCATGCGAACGGCACACACTGCTCATTCAGTGACCGCGAATCACCAATCCAACTTGCCGTTGATTATTGGAGGACGTGAGCCCGAAAAACACTTGATTTGGGATGGCCTCATCGATGATGTCCGCCTTTCAAATCAGGCGCTCAAACCGGAGGAGCTGCTGCTTGCCCGCAATAGCGTCAACGATAGCACCGTTGGTTATTGGAGGTTCGAAGAGCCGGATGCGTTGAAAGATTCCTCCTCGAACGGACATCATATTCGTCCCGAAGTCTCGCCCTCCGCCCAGTTGGATCCAGCAATGGCCGCGCTGGTAGACTTGTGCCATGTTTTACTAAATTCCAATGAGTTTTTGTATGTGGATTAATGTGCCAGGCTCTATAAATTTCCCCGTGAGGAATTTTGCATGAATCGATCGCACCACGAGCTTCTTTACACCCGGCGCGATTTTCTTTCGCGCGCCGGTGCAGGTTTTGGCGCATTGGCTCTGACGTATTTGCTGCAACGCGATTCATCTGCCGCCCCAGCTTCCGCTACCATAAACCCGCTTTCGTCGAAATCGCCCCATTTTTCTGCCAAAGCAAAGAGTGTGATTTTCCTCTTTATGGAGGGCGGCCCGAGCCACCTGGATACCTTTGACCCAAAACCTAAACTGCGCGAATTGGCTGGCCAAAGACTCCCCGAAAGCTTTGGACCGATCATTACCGCCATGGGCGAGGTGGACGCGCCATTGCTCGCTGACCGTCGTGAGTGGAAGCAGCATGGTCAAAGTGGAATCTGGGTCTCAGATTGGTTGCCGCATATGGCTGAATGCGTCGACGATCTTGCGGTCATTCGCTCCTGTTGGTGTGACGGTTTGAACCATGCCAACGGAGTCGGGCAGATGAATACGGGCTCAATCCTTGGCGGAAGACCATCTTTGGGCGCGTGGGTCAGTTACGGTCTGGGCACAGAAAATCAAAACCTGCCCGCCTTCACAGTGTTGTGCGATAACAATGGCCAGGTAATTGGAGGGCCAAGGAACTGGGGGCCTGGTTTTATGCCTGCGCTCTATCAGGGGGTACGGCTTGGTCCAGCCAGCGAGCCTTTCCCAAATCTCAATCCTCCTCGAGGGATCAGCGAGGAACAGCAGCGCGGCAAGCTGGCGCTACTCTCCGAAGTCAATCAAGAGCATGCGCTCGCTCGTCCGCGTTATAGCGAATTGGATGCTCGGATTCGTAGTTACGAACTTGCGTTTCACATGCAAGCTGAAGCGCCCCAAACTGTTGATCTATCCAAAGAATCCGAGGCCACCAAAGCCCTGTACGGATTGGATAACGATGAAACGGCTGTATTTGGACGAAACTGCCTGCTGGCCCGGCGGCTGGTCGAACATGGCGTGCGTTTCGTCCAGCTTTATAGCGGCACCGGCAGCAAATGGGATGCGCATTCAAAAATCGAACAAAATCATTCGAGCCTTTGCCGCGCGGTGGATAAGCCTGTCGCCGGCTTGCTTAAGGATCTTAAAGCGCGGGGGTTGTTGGAATCCACACTGGTCCTTTGGGGTGGTGAATTTGGACGCACACCCATGAGCGAGAAAGGTGATGGCCGCGATCATAACCCCACTGGCTTCACCATGTGGATGGCTGGCGGCGGTGTCAAAGGCGGACAGGTGATCGGCGAAACGGACGATCTAGGATTGCATGCAGTCAAGGACCGTTTGCATGTCCATGACTTACACGCGACAATTCTCTATCTGATGGGATTAGATCACACCAAGCTGATCTACCGCCATCAGGGGCGGCCGGAACGCCTGACGCTGAATGAAGGAGAGCCTTATAAAAAGATCGCTGGATAAAACTTCAGTTGGTCTTACCGCCATTTTCGGCCTTCACGGTGCTTACGTCATTGGTGGAAAAATGGACATAAGGAAAACATTCCGGGATGTGTGAATCCCAAATTCCGTGCCGGCTCCAGAACCAGCCTCCTGAATCCTGCGCAGGCGGCGCGGCTTTGTACTGATTGAAGCGCGAAAAATCAATTCTCCAAATATCCCCTTGGTGCGGTGGCAAAGCGCGTGCATCGGCTTTGGCCAGCCATTCCATTCCCTTCCAGGGAAAGCACAGTTCGACCGTCCAACCTTTATCCTTGTCCTTGTTGTCGTTGATCGTTCCATCGATGTGGACTGCAGTCTTAAGGCCTGGAAATCGGAAGGCCCATGATCCCAGGCGTGGTCCACGAGGATGTTTTGTGTAGCCCACTCCATTAAAGCCTACGACTCTTGAATTTGTGCGGGCTAATTCAGGCGCGGCCGCGAAACCATCCTTTTCATAAGCCTCCTGCCACATGAAAAAAGCTTCATAGACCGTGTTGAACGCATTGATTTCAAATTCATAGTAAGCGTCCTTGCCGGCAATAAACACTTCGACATCATTATTATAATAAATAGGCGAGCCATAATCCTTGAAGGTGGCTTTCACATCCGGCTCCTCCACCCAGTAAGCTATATACAGATTGTCATCGTCCCACAGCACAGCCGCTCTGGTGTCATACATAGTGGGTTTGCCCGTAAGGATATCGACAAAACGCGGTGAACGGGGTGCCTTGCTCCAGGCGCTCTCGTCCAAAAGACCATCTATATGGATTGGCTGATTCACACGGTATGCTGTGTAATGCGCGGCTTTCTCGGGCTCACAAGGAAACTTGTCAGCCGAACTATTTGTTGTTTCAGCCCCAATGGAGAATTGAGAAAACCCCCCACCGGCAATCAGGATAGACAGTTGCACCACCGCCCGTACTAAACGAAAAGAATCGCTACTCATCCCATTCTATTGATCGAGATGCTGTTTGGGGTCAAGAGATTAGCGAAACAAACGAGGTTGTGAGCATCTGACGCCTGCAAACAAGCGGGTCACGAAGAATTAGCTCCAACGCGCTTTTAAGGACAACTGAAGTAATGTGAATTTTCCATCCGTTTTTTCGGTCAAAATTCTTTGGACCCGCACTTTGCACATGAGCAGTAAACATTTACAAAAAGCGGGTTTGCATCCCTGACACTTTCGTCCAAACTTTGAGCGCATGAACTTGAGAAAATCGGAAGGGCATAATTTGCATACACTGGCCATGGTCTGTCTTGGGATGCTAATGGTCCTGGCGGACGCATCCCGCGCCGGGGAACGTGAGGAGTGGCGCGACAAAATGATGCCTATTATTCCGCAAGGTTACCTCTGTCGTTATGCCAGCAAGCCCATTCAAATCGACGGGAAATTGGACGACACAGCCTGGGCAAACGCGCCTTGGACAGCCGATTTTTTGGACATACAGGGTCCTTCCAAAACCAAACCCCGCTTCCGTACGCGCGCAAAGATGCTTTGGGATGAAGAGTATTTGTATGTCTCCGCCGAACTTGAGGAACCCCACATCTGGGGAACCCTTACCAACCATGATTCGGTGATTTTTCAAGATCCCGATTTTGAAGTATTCATCGATCCGGACGGCGACACCCACCGGTACTATGAGTTCGAGATCAATGCCCTGAACACCGGTTGGGATTTAATGATGAACAAGCCCTATCGAGATCGCGGTAATCCTCGCAACGAATGGGAGATCCCCGGCCTGAAAACCGCCATCCACATCAACGGGACTCTGAATAATCCGGCGGACACTGACACAAGCTGGACACTCGAACTGGCCTTTCCATGGAAGGCACTTTCAGAAAATGCACGTCACGCAGGTCCTCCCACAGAAGGTGAGCAATGGCATATTAATTTTTCGCGAGTCGAATGGCAGATCGTTACTGAAAACGGAAAGTATCAGAAGGTGAAGGGGACTTCGGAAGATAATTGGGTATGGTCGCCGCAAGGAGTAGTGGACATGCACCGCCCCGAAATGTGGGGACTGGTGCAGTTCACTAAACAAGCAGAGGGAGGGGACGTGACCCAATTACCTGGGAAAACTGCCCGGGATATCGCCCTTGAAGTTTATCATGCGCAACGCGACTTCCGAGCTTCTCAGCGACGTTGGGCTACGAATGTATCCGAACTGGGTTTTGACTCGAGCAAACTTCAAAACGGTCTCGGGTCTCCTGTCATTGAATCATTTGCAAACGGCTACGTCTGTGCCGTTACTTTCAAAGAGGGCGAGCGGCAGCGCGTCTGGCGAATTCGGCAGGACCGTTTGCTGAAACTTGACGAGGTTATCCAATCGGAAACGGAAATTTTCGTCAACAAAGCTGGTGAGAAATATGGGGATTCTGGCCGTCGCGCAGCGTGGTTTCTGGTAGATAACATGCCGGCGCGCGACCGTGATACGTTGAGCTCCGACTTTCTAATGGAGAATCTTTCCCTCGCGTTGGAAGCGCGCAAAAAGTTTCCCTGGGCGAAAGCCGTTCCGGAATCCATTTTCCTCAACGACGTTCTTCCGTACGCGTCCATCGACGAGCCGCGTGATCCCTGGCGAAAGGAATTATACCAAATGGGCAGCGAAATTGTGCGCGATTGCAAAACGGCCACGGAAGCGGCCCAAGCCTTGAATCGAGAACTGTTCAAACGCATTAACGTTCACTACAACACTGGCCGCAAGCGCACCAACCAAAGCCCAAAGGAATCGATCGAACAGGGTAAAGCGACCTGCACCGGCCTGGCCATTATTCTGGTCGACGCTTGCCGAGCCGTAGGGGTTCCCGCGCGAGTGACCGGGGTGCCGAGCTGGGCAAATAAAGATGGAAACCATACCTGGACTGAAATTTGGGATGGTGAATGGTTTTTCACCGGAGCGGATGAATACGACAAAAATGGACTGAATCGGGGATGGTTTAACGGTGATGCTGCGAACACCGCCCGCAGCACCAATGCGATTAACCAAATTTACGCCACGAGCTGGCGAAGCACAGGCCAGCACTTCCCCCTGGCATGGAATCGCAATTCACGAGAAATACCGGGACTCAACGTCTCAGCCCGCTATGCTGCGCTCTCTCCTGTTGATGCCAACTCCAGCGCACCGGTCATGCATGTCCGCTTGCGCGAACGCGAGAATGGGGAACGCCTCCCTGCCGAAGTAGAATTGCGTTCATCTTCAGGCCTTTTACTTGCACACGATCGCACCCGAGCCGGCACGGCCGATCTCAACGACATGCCCGGCTTCAAGCTCCCCAAAGACGAATCGAAACTCTTTCTTCGTTTTGTTTATAACGGTGAAGCTCGAGAGAAAATCCTGTCCTCTGCCACCTGCGCCATTACTCATACCCTGGATGTAGTCTGGAGCGACCTTGCTCCAGCGCCCGCAAGCGTGCTGAAAGCTGAAGCCTGGTTTTCACGACCCACTACCGAACGAGGGGACTCGCCGGAGATCACATTCACATCAACAGACGCGCCACGCCTGGCTGGCTTGGCCTGGGAGGACCTTAGCAAGAGGCGGGCGGATTCCGCGAAAGAAGAGGTCGCGGCCAAAAAACTTTCTGTGGGTGGCAATAGCTTGGTTTGGATGGAAAAGGTTTTTGGTAATGCGCCTGCCGGCAAGTGGAGCCTTTGGATCACAATGCATGGCGGTGGCGAAGCGCCACCGATTGAAAATGATCGCAATTGGAAGGGTTATTATGGCCGGTACGAATTTCCCCCGGGCAGCATCAATGTAGCGCCGCGGGCTCCGGCTAATTCCTGGAATATGTGGAGTGTCGGGCACGTCGATGCCTTGTTTGACCGGCTGATTGCGGACATGGTCCTCCAACGAGGTGTCGATCCAAACAAGGTCTATTTGATCGGCTATTCGGCTGGGGGAGATGGGGTGTACCAACTCTCGCCACGATTAGCGGATCGCTTTGCTGCTGCAACCATGTGCGCAGGCCATCCGAACGATGCCTCACCGGAACCTCTGCGCAATTTACCGTTCTTTCTCTATATGGGCGGGGATGATTCGGCGTACAATCGAAATAAGGTGGTTGTCGAATACGGTCAGAGACTCGACCTCTTGCAAGCGGCTGATTCAGAAGGGTACGTTCATCGTGTAACAGTTTTTCCTGGCTTGCAACACAACATGATGCATCGGGAAGCGGAAATGATTCCCCGCATGTCAGCATTGGAACGCGTCATTTGGCCGAAACGCGTGGTTTGGAAATATGACGAAAATCCAGCTCATTCCCAACTTTATTGGCTGAAACGTGTGCCCGAGAAAACTCGGCCCAACGAAGTTTATGCAGCTCGCGTGGAAGGACAAACCATCACCATTGAGAAACCCCAGTCAGGCAGCTTGGCCTTGCGCTTATCCGACTCACTGGTCGACCTGGACCAGCCAGTGAAAGTCCTGGCCTCGGGACGCACAGTTTTCGAAGGAAAAGTTCCGCGTTCCTTCGCCGCAATCGTGCAGTCCTTGTCCGAGCGCGAAGATCCCAATACTGTTGCTACCGCGTTGTTGCCAGTTTCGTGGTAGGCACAAATACGCTGATTCCCCAACTTAAAAACCGCAATTAAGCCCGGTAAAGGGCTGGAATTCAATTCTCAGCCACGTAAATATTCTTGAGTTCCGTGCAACCTTCCATCGCAGCCATGCCTAAATCTCGGCCGATACCGCTATGTTTGAAGCCGCCGAAGGGAGCTTCCACATGCACACTGCTATGTGAGTTGATGCTTAAGACGCCGGTCTCGATGCGGCGAGCGACTCGCAGGGCGCGCCGCAGATCATTGGTCCACAACGAGCCACTCAATCCGAACGGAGAATTGTTTACATCGGCAATCATTCGCTCTTCATCTGAGAAGGAAGTAATACATACAACCGGACCAAAAATTTCCTCCCGCCAACATCGGGCCTCCGCTTTCACACCGAGAAGTACCGTTGGTTCAAGATAATAACCCTTTGACTGCAGACGCGTGCCGCCACAGGCGAATGTGCTCCCCTGCCCTTTCGCGTCCTTCAGGTAATCTTCGACAGTGCCACGCTGTCCGGCGGAAACAAGCGGCCCTAATTGAGTTTCGGATTTTTGAGGATCACCCACGACCAACTTTCTGGTCGCAGCAACAAACGTTTCTACGAAGGGTTCAAAAATGGATTGTTCGACAAACACCCTGCTTCGAGCACAGCAGTCCTGGCCGGTATTGGCAAACACGCTCATGGGGGAAGTTTCGGCCGCTTTTTTCCAATCGGCGTCTGCAAAGACAATATTCGGCGATTTGCCCCCGAGTTCGAGCGAAATGCGTTTGAAGTCTCGGGATGCAAGCTCCATCACACGCCGACCGACTTCGGTTGAACCGGTCAGAGAAACTTTCCGAACTAGAGGATGTGTCACTAATGCATCGCCAATCGCGCCACCAGGACCAGGCACAACTTCGAGGACACCGGCAGGAAGCCCTGCCTTATGAGCCAGTTCACCAAGTAACAACGCAGTCAAAGGTGAAAGCGAGGCTGGTTTCAAGACTACGCAGTTCCCGGCAGCAAGCGAGGGCGCGGCCTTCCAGCACGCGATTGGAAATGGAAAATTCCATGGAACAATGCAGGCGATCACTCCCATAGATTGGCGTAATGTGAAATCAAAACCGCCTCGCGCAACAGGAATAGTTTGGCCGTAGAACTGCGTAACTGCGCCGGCGTAATACTCAAATACACGCGCTCCCAGAGCTGCTTCGTCGCGCGCATCGGCTATCGGTTTGCCGATGTGCAACGTTTCCATTTGAGCAATCCGCTCGATATTTTCTCGGAGAACCCGAGCGACATTGAACAGGATTTCGCCCCGCTTGCCAGGAGCAAGATCGCGCCAGCCTGACGTCCAGGCACGATGTGCGGTTTCGACGGCAGTATTCACATCCGCGACCTCTGCCGCAGCAACCTCGACAAACGATTCCTCTGTCGCTGGATTAATCAGTGTCGTGCGCCGGCCAGAGGAGGCATTTCGATACGAACCGTTGAGAAATAATTGGGAAGGAAGATCGGTCATTTGAAAGTCAGTCTTCTCCTCTCCCATACGAGAGAGAGGATTGGGTTGGGCATTTGCGGTTCATCGCGAAGGCGAACGCACTTACTTGCCCAGGCAATACAAGTGAGTATCAGTTCTGACGTAAATCGAATGCTCCCCCAGGGCCGGCGTGGCGATGAGTGTTCCCTCGAGTGGATTTTCAGACAAACGCTCGAATTGTTTACCAGCCTTGATCACAACCGCTGTCGCATCCTGGCGGAAAAAATAAAGACGGCCGTTAGCAAAAAGTGGGGAGGCCAGACAATGGCCTCCCAAGCGCTCCTGCCAATGAACCTGGCCGGTCCGCGCGTCAGCGCAAGTTGCAATACCGTCGTCGGAGACCCAATAAATCTCATCTCCTACCACAGTAGGCGATGACATGACGGGAACTCCTTTCAACGTTTTCCAAACGACGTTGGTCTCCGTCAATGTTTCATGTCCTTCAGGTCGAATGGCCCAGAGTTGCGGTTTCATACAGCCGGTACCGAAATAGACCAACCCATGAGCCAGAATGGGGCTTGTCCCGATCGAAAAGCCTTGTCCGTGATTTAGTCGCCAGATTTCTTTGCCGGTAAACGGTTCATAAGCGACAACCCATTGCGCTCCCGGGATGATGACCTGGGGTTCCTTGCCTTCCAAAACAATTGGCGTAGAGAATGACTTTTTTAAATTACCACTGGACGCATTGAGAGGTGGGCGCGGAGTTTTCCACAGCAACTTGCCGGTCTTTTTATCCAAAGCAGCAACATATTGCTCGTTACGCCCATCGCGAACCAGGAACAGAATGTTTTTCCACACAATAGGCGAACTTCCAGGTCCAACCTGGTGATCCAGAGGAAAATGCTCTTGCCAAATCAGCTTTCCATTAGCCGAATCGAGGCAAACGGTGCCGTGTGTTCCAAAATCGCAGTAAACCCGCCCTCGCTCTGCCACCGGCGTTGGCGTAGCCCAACTATTCAGCCAATGAACGGGATCCGGGTGTGGCACGTCGAACAAAGTCGTTTCCCACAAAGTTTTTCCTGTGGCTCGCTCCAGGCACACCGTTCGCAAGGACACGTGCTCGGCAGTTTGCATATCGTCCCCTTCAATTTTTGTCCGAACCACGCCTTGCTCGACTGCGGTGGTCAGAAAAATCCGATCACCTAAAGTGATGGGAGAGGAGCGACCGCGGCCGGTCAATTGGACTTTCCAGGTGACATTTGTGGTTTCACTCCATGCGATGGGTGGATCCGCACTGGGAGCGCAACCATCGCCGGAGGAGCCGCGAAATTGTGGCCAGTTCAGTGCGGCAGCGGGGTTGCAGATTAGAGAGAGAGAGAGAGAGAAGGGCAGAAGCGCCCTCACCCCTGCCCTCTCCCATCGGATGGGAGAGGTGGAGCGTAAGGAAGCCAGCTTCGTGATCCCAATGCCCATCAAAAAACAACGAGGTTTCTCATAAATCGGTTCTTCAATCTTACTCTTAATCTTACTCATATTCTTAATCTCTCATTCTCCAGCGACGGTCTCATATTACTTCCTCATAGAGCTGGCGCAACTGTCTCTCTGTGACCGGAACTGCATTCGTCTTGTGGCATGGATCATCCACCGCTTGAGCGACGAGTGCGTCCAATTGTTCAGGCTTTACGCCATGCTCCCGCAATCGCGCGCGCAATCCCAACCCTGCAAGAAATTCTCCAATAAATTCGATCGTTTGCTGATCCGCATCTGCATCAGTTGCTTTCATAACATCCAATCCGCACGCAACCCCAATTCGCCGATAAAGCCCGGGTTTGTGAGACGCGCAAAACTTCATTCCTGCAATCAGGCAAAGAGCATTAGCCAATCCGTGATGCATACCGCAAAGGGTGGAAAGCGGGTGAGCGAGTGAATGAACAACGCCGAGGTCTTTCTGAAAAGCCACGGCGCCCATTGCGGCCGCAACAAGCATCTTTCCACGCGCATCAAGGTTTTTGCCATCGCGATAGGCGAGCGGAAGGTTTTCGACGATCAACTTTATTCCTTCAAGGGCAATTCCGTCACACATCGGATGAAATGCCGGACAAGTGAACGACTCGATACAGTGAGTAAGCGCGTCGGCTCCAGTGGCCGCAGTTAATTTTGGAGGCAACCCCACCGTCAGTTCGGGATCAAGAATGACCAGTTTTGCCAGCAGTTCGGGATGAAATAAGACGGCCTTGCGATGTGTCGCGTCGAGGGTGATGACTGAACTGCGGCCGACTTCACTTCCGGTGCCGGCTGTGGTTGGAATAGCGATAAAGGGAGAAAGCCCAGACCAATCCCGTTCATCATAGAAAGCCGCAAAATTGAGTTGTGGACGCTTTACAAGCAACCGCGCTGCTTTGCCGGCATCCAAGGGGCTTCCGCCTCCAATGGCAATAACACCGTCACAATTGGACTCACGATAGTGAGCGTATGCTTCCCGCACATCGTTTTCCACGGGGTTCGGGTGAACTCCCGAATAAACAAACCAATCTTTTCCTTTTCTTGCCTCGTCTAAAGTTTTAGCCAGGGTCTGGAACGCGTCGGTGCCAATCAGCCCCGAATCGGTAACCACCAGGGGACGATTGATACCCATCGCCTTAGCTCGCGCAGGCAGCTCACTTATGGCGCCCGCGCCGAACAGAGTGGTTGTCGGAAAAGAGAACGTCGTCAGGCTCATGGTTGCATGAAACGGGAAGTGTCTAAGCCAAAAGCAGCGCGTCGTCAAACCTAACCTAAGTCACCCCACAAGGCGGAGGCGTGATTAAATTAAAAGTGGGTAAAGGAGAGTGCCCGTCCCCGGGCACAGTACAAGTCGACCCGTAGTGATTGCCGAATTCGAACGCGTTTGCCGCTTAAGCAAGTTGCTGCATCCGGGCTTCCTGACGCGTTAGAATTCGCCATGGCTGCGTTGCTCGAATATTGCTGTGCCCGGGACGGGCACACCCCTATATCCAGTTTTCGCGACACGTGCAATGATGGGCTTGAATTTAGCTTGGGTAATCTCCACCATCGCAAAAGAACATATGCCAACCCATGACTCAAATGTTGTCCATTTCGATCGACGCAAATTCCTCAAGACCGCAGGTGTAGCCGTGGGCATTGCTGGAGTTGGAGCCGCGGCCTTCGCCCAGACCAGCCGTAAAGGGCGTCAACCGCTGGCGGACGGAGGAGTGCTTCTGTTCCAAGGCGATTCCATTACTGACGCCGGACGGAGCCGTGAAAAGGAGGGAGCAGCCAACGACCAGTCGGGATTGGGCGTCGGTTATGCCTGGCTGGCAGCCGCCGAATTACTGGTCGACCGTCCAAAAGCAGGTTTGCAAATCTACAATCGAGGTATTAGCGGCAACAAGGTTTTCCAACTCGCCGAACGCTGGGATAAAGACTGCCTGGCCATTAAGCCGAACCTCTTAAGCATTCTGATTGGTGTGAACGATATCTGGCATACACTTGGGGGAAATTATCAGGGCACCGTTGAAATTTATGAACGCGATTATCGCGCATTGCTCGAGAGAACACGGAAAGCCCTGCCGAATGTAAAGCTGGTGATCTGCGAGCCTTTTGTTCTCCGCTGCGGTGCAGTCACTGAAAAATGGTTCCCCGAATTTGACAATTATCGAGCCGCAGCCAAACGCGTCGCGGAGCATTTCCACGCCACTTTCGTCCCGTTCCAGGCCATGTTCGATGAGGCAGTAAAATATGCCCCTCCGGAGCACTGGGCGAAGGATGGCGTCCATCCAAGCGCCTCCGGAGCAGCTTTAATGGCTCATGAGTGGGTGAGAAAGGTCGAGGCTTGATCGGGGCGCTAGCATTCCTCGGCTCGCACCGATTCGCCACTCTGTCTTAAATAGCCGTCACACTTTAATCTTCCACGGGGCACGCATCGGCTGCTTGATGTAGGCATTAGCCTTGGCATCGTCGATAAACCGTTGGGTCTTGGGATTAAAACGTAGAGGCCGGCCAGTTTCGACGGCTATTTTGGCCAGGTTAATCAAGGTGCAGGAACGATGTCCGTTGATTTCGTTCAACGCAAATTTCTTCCGCGTCTTGACAGCTTCAACGAAATTGGTCACTTGCGGTTCGGGGTCAGGAAGTTGCTGAATCTTTTGTTCCATGTCTGGGATATCCGAGACCAAGTCCTTGGAAAGTTTGCCGCGCGGCCCCGAAATGAAAGGAGCAGTGTCTTTGTTTTCTCCATCGAGAACAATTTCACAGCCGTCAGCATACTTAATGGAAATCCGCCGCCAGGGAAGCACAGCGTCTAAATCCTGAGGATTGGTATCCGCTTCGATCTTAACCGGGCTTTCAAGATCTTTGCCGAGGATGTATTGGACCGGGTCAAGGTAGTGCTGCCCCATGTCGCCCAACCCTCCGCCATCATAATCCCAATAGCCGCGAAAGCTCTGATGAACGCGGTGAGGGTGATACGGCTTAACGGGAGCTGGCCCGAGCCAGAAATCGTAATCGAGCTCTGGCGGTACAGGCTGCTGAACGAGATCCGTGCGGCCGCACCACGCGTTCTGTTTCCAATCAAAGCCCGTAGGCCCGCCGACAGTCACTTTCAGTGGCCAGCCCAGGAGTCCAGCTTGTACTGCCTTTTTGATGGGCTTCACATGCGTGCCCATTCCATAAAAAATGCCCTCGAATCGAAACCATGTATTGAGCCGAAAGATGCGCTTATACTTATTGATGGCCGCTTTCACCGCTTCACCCTCAGCAATGGTCCGGGTCATGGGCTTCTCGCACCAGATATCCTTGCCAGCTTTTGCAGCAGCGATGGAAATGAGCGCGTGCCAATGCGGTGGGGTTGGAATATGAACGATATCGATATCTTTACGGGAAAGGACATCGCGAAAATCCTTGTATCCTTTCACGTCAGGGCCGCCTGCTTTGAGCGCCGTTTGAAGATGTTTTTCATCCACATCACAAACGGCAAGGAGCTTGCATGCGGTGTTGATGGAGGTGACGTGCCCCATCCCCATCCCTCCGGTGCCAATGACTGCACGAGTCAGGATCTCGCTTGGGGGCGTGAAACCTGGACCGCCGAGAACGTGTCTTGGAACGATCGTCAGGCCGGCCAGAGAAGCGATGGAGGTTTTAAGAAAGCTCCGTCGAGTAAATTGATGACGTTTGTTCATGCGATTGAGTTACTAGCAGGAACAGGAAAAAGCGATAGGAAAATGGTGAGAGTGGGCATGGAAATGCCCCTCACCCCGGCCCTCTCCCATCGGATGGGAGAGGGAGGGACAGGGTGAGGGCAGTTCCCCGCCTTTTGGACTTGCCCGAGTCCTTCCTCCGCTTCACCTTTCCCGCAATGGGGAACCCTACGCGCATTCGCGCCCGCGAATTGCGCAAAGAATCCACTTGGGCTGAGAAAAGACTTTGGCGTTCACTGCGCTCGCGCCGGTTGTCGGGCTATAAGTTCCGTCGGGAACATCCTGCGGGATCTTATTTTCTCGATTTCTACTGTATCGAAGCTCGCGTAGCGGTGGAGTCTGATGGTTTCCAACATGGCTTTCCCGATCAACAAGCCTATTCGTGGCCACCTTGGAACTCAACGCGGCCCGTGACGTGGAAAAATGGCGTGCCGATTCTCTTTCATCCTGATACCGCTTTATTGTTCTCAGGTTATGGCAAGCTGCACTTTAATGAGTATAACCATGGAAGCGATTGGTAGATTTTGATTGAGCAGCCCATGGTAGACACAAATACATTATTGAGCATAGGCTTTGCGGTGATTTCCAATTTTTGTCAAATCGTCTCTCGTGAGGGTGAAGCAGTTCCTGCAAAAGTCGACGATTTGACAAAATACATCGTTATGTGTCCACCGAGCAGCCTCACAATTGATCTGCACATCACAACCCGGAAGGGTGCAAAGTTCTGCGTGCATGAAGGCGGGGTACAGCTATTCTCGAACCGTCAATCCTATCGAGAACTCGATGATCCTCGACAGATTTTCAGATTCCAGGGAATTCCAAAATTAAGTTCGAACGAGGCGCTTACGCTTGCAGAAAGGACTATTGGGAAACTAATTAAGCGGCCAGAACTCATCGCTCACATTGTGCCGCGAATCAGATCAGCCAGTGAGGGCATCCCGTTTTACTGGATCTCCTGGTCTAATACCAACTCGCGTTTGATGAATTTAAGCGCTTTCCTCGAGATTGATGCACGATCAGGCTTGATCACGTACGCGGAATTGAACGACCCAGCGTTTTTTGATCCTCAGATTGCACAGCAAATCAGCAATCGAGTTTATAAGCCTGATGTGACGGGCCCGTCACAATGGAGTCAGCAGCGTAAGCCACCACTGAAGCAGTTATACGCCAAGCCGGGAACGAACGATTTAGTGGAAGCAATCATAAGCTGGAAGCAGTTTTGCCAAAAGCTCAAGTTGAATCCGGGCGCCGAGACCGAAGTCGCATCCGTTAACTGGGGACGTAGCTTCACCTACACAAATAACAGCCTTTCCAGTGCTTCGCCGGTTTTGCAGGTTATGTTCAATAACGGAACCTGTTTCGAGTCGATCGCCGGAGTTGCATTTAGCCACTATTCTCCTGATGCATGCTATACGGGGTTTTGGCAAAGCATGTCGCGAGGAGAGGCGGATCGTTTCAGAGGTAAAATCCTGAAACGGTGGCAGGACCTCGCCAAGGAACTCGAAAAGGTGCTGGTTGAGAGGGTAGGAGTTCCCAAACGGCTGATGGAATCCTTCACCCCTAATACCGAGATAAATAGCACAACAGTTGGCACTGAAGGGATTAAGCGTGTGGTGATAGGGTGGCGTAATTGGCCTCGAGACCGCGATGGATCAGAGGACCAAACGGTTTTGGCGTTCGAGGCAGAGTTTGACGTTGAGAGCGGCGAACTTAAGTGGATTAATTTTCACGATCGAGACTTTGTAGAGGCACTTCGCGTGGCACAAAAAGCAGAACCGGGACGTCAACCATAAGATTGGGAGTCCTTGCAGCCCTCAAGTTCGATGAACGCCTGGATTTTTTCAACTATGGCTCTTCTGTGAAGAAGTCATTTTCATCTTTAACGCCGGAAGTGCCTGTTTATCGCCTTTGCCATCCAACTTGTTGAGGTTGGTGAACCAGAACTGTCCTGCGTAAAAGACAGGTAGAGGTAGCCAGTCGGATGGCATTATTGGATCCCCAAATTACATTTCTGGTCGAGTTGGTAACAGATGCGTTTTATTAGGTTCTGGCCAACCCTTTGGTCCCTCGTGTTGCAGAACTTCAATATCTTTCGGTGATCAAAGGAGAACGGAATTTCTTGCCTCGCAGGGCATCGTTGTGAAACGGATCTGGAATTCGCACCTGGCAAAAGCGCGGGAGAGGGAAGCCTTCATGGACAACTTATGGCTTCTTCTGCAACAGCGAGCGCCACATCCGGGGAATGTTGCTCCGCCACCTTACCGACGTGAAAGGGCGACGGGGCCATCACCCTAACCCTCTCCCATCCGATGGGAGAGGGAAATCTGCTGGCTGTCTAGCGAGGTACGATGTTCGGCTGTGGAAACTATTCGCCTGCCTTTCCCATCTGACAGAAAACAGAGCGCCCGAGTCTCCCGGCTTCTCATCCATGGGAGAGCGATCGCCCGAGTCCCTCCCTCTCCCATCCGATGGGAGAGAGCCGGGGTGAGGGCGCATGCATTGATTTGCTAGCCCCGAGCAAGCGTCCCACATATCCTCCATTCATGTCTGTTCTACGTTCCCGACTTGCAAGCGTACTGTTGGCATGAGCCCGGGCCGAAACCGTACTTACGAACGGTGGCGTTGGCAGATCTTCTCCATTACCTGGCTCGCTTACGCAGGGTTTTATCTCACGCGCAAAGCCTTCGCCGTTGCAAAAAACGAGCTGAAAAAACCGGAAGTAATGGGACTAACCCGTGGGGACATGTCCTGGATCGATGGCGCTAATTCCGTTGCGTATGCTCTTGGCCAGTTTTTGTTCGGGACCCTGGGAGATAAGCTAGGCACGCGAACCATCATTCTCATTGGAATGCTCGCTTCAGTCTGGGTTTCTGTGGCGATGGGATTATCCAACACAGTAGTAATGATGGGCGCGTTATTCGCTGCCCAAGGCTTGTGTCAGGCCAGTGGTTGGGCGCCTCTTTCCAAAAACGTTGGCGAATTCTTCTCACAGCGTGAGCGAGGGAGCATCATGGGATTCTGGTGCACTAATTACGCGTTTGGAGGTTTCGTTGCCTCTGTTTTGGCTGGAAAAGCGGCGGAAAAATTCGGCTGGCGTTATGCATTTTTTGTTCCCGCAGTCGTTCTCTTTTTTATCTGGGTTCTTTTTTTCTTCATGCAACGTAATCGGCCGGAGGATGTCGGGCTGCCTCCTATCGAGCAATATCACGGGGAAAAAGAGGCGGTCATCGATCGGGCGGACGTTCCCGCTGCTGAGCCGGAGGGCTCCTGGAAAGTGGTAGGCGAGGTATTACGCAATAGAATGGTTTGGCTGCTCGCGGTTGTTTACTTTCTGGTCAAACCCACGCGTTATCTGCTGCTTTATTGGTCGCCGGTTTACATCAACGAGTTGCTGGGCACTGGCACGGCAAGCTCGGGTTTTCTGGGCAGCATGTTCGACTTGGCTGGACCGGTAGGGACGCTCGCCGGAGGCTTGATTTCAGATCGGGTGTTCCGCTCCAAGCGAATTCCCATCTGCGTTATTTCTTTATTCTTATTAGCCATCTTCATGCTCGCATTCCGATATTTGCCCGCAACCCGCGTTGCAATCGGCTCCGGCATGTTCCTCATCGGATTTCTCATTTATATTCCCGATTCTCTCGTGGCTGGGGCCGCCTCGATTGATTTTGGAACCAAAAAAGGAGCATCCACCGCGAGTGGCCTGGTCAATGGCTTTGGCTCATTAGGCCAAATCATTGGAGTAACCTTGCCTGGCTGGGCTGGAAAGGTTCTTGGCCAGGGCCAGGATATTTGGAACCCGATTTTTCTCTGGCTCGGGATAGCCCTGGCGGTTGCTGGATGCCTGCTTTTGCCGCAATGGAATCGAATGCCGCCTACGCGCAAATAACCTTAAATCTTAACGACCTCGCGGCGTCTTTGAGTGAAGCGGCAACAGTGGGTGTACCCTGCGCTTCGAGCCAGCGCCACCGCTTCGGGAAAATTCATTCCTACTTCTTCGATGGCGTGAGCGTCGGAAGCAAAGGTGATAGGCACACCTGTTTTCGCAGCCATTTGAACGATCTGCGGACTGGGATAAATTTCCCGGCAATTTTTTCGCAACCCGGCGGTATTAAGCTCCATGGCCACATCATGTTTTTTGGCTGCTTCCAAAAACCGGCGGAAAAGGTGAGAGCAATCCTGTTCAGGATAAAAGCAAAATTTCTTGCACAAATCGGCGTGAGCAATGATTTCGAACAAGCCGGATTCCGCTGCCATGGTTAACCGCTCAAAATAGGCTGTCCAGACTTCAAGGGGATCTCGATCTTTCCATTCAGAGATTTTCTTTGGATTGTCCAGGTCCCACGAATCAGAGACATAATGCACTGCACCGATTAAATAATCCCACGGATGTCGTGCTGCCAGATCCCGGATCCATTGCTCCTGGCCCGGGATAAAATCTACTTCCATTGCCAGTTTGATGGTCAACTGCGGATGATCCCTGCGCGCTTTCTTAACTTTTTCGACGTAATCATCCAAATCTCCTTGAAGCATATGCCAATCATCCCAGTTATCACGAATCATGGGATTGTGTTCAGAAAAACCAATTTCAGTGAGGCCGACCTTGACGGCGTGAGCCGCAAGTTCCGTCGGCTCGCCTGAAGCGTGCCGGCAGAGCGGCGTGTGCATATGGTAATCGGCGGGTAAAGACGTCATTACAAAAGAACATTGTTACCAGAAAGAAGCCGTATCAGCAAGAAGATGCGAGGCCTAAACGTCTATGGAGATTACATGAAACTGGCAGGCAAGCGGACGAACGCTTGACCTGCCAATTGATGAAAACTAACAAACAAATAGATAACTCCAAGTTCGTGAGGAGCAAGTCACGAAAGCAAAGTATGAAGTCATTTACCTGGGAGTGGATTTGCACAAGCAGTCCATCAGTGTAACGCGAATAATCGATCATTCTACGCCTCAGCCGGCACAACGTTTTAGCTGGGAAACGTTCTGGCGTTTTGTCCAAAAGCAAGTGGGGTTCAAGTCTATATGGTTTATGAGGCGGGAGCTTTTGGTTTTTGGGTGTGTCGAAAAATCAAAGGCATGGGAGCGGAATGTTTTGTGGTGCATCCGGAGAAGCTGGACCCGCAGCACAAACGAGTTCAGACCGACAAACTGGATTCGCGGCACCTGGCTGACAAGCTACAGCGTTATGTGTTGGGCAATAAAGAGCGATGATACCCGTGTATGTGCCTACTCAAACGGAGGAACAACAACGGATCGAGGCGCGACATCGTCGTAGTTTAAGCAAGCTGATGCAGACCTTGAGAGCGCGAGGTCGGGGTCTGCTCTTGAGCCAGGGAATCTTTGAGACGCAGAGTTGGTGGAAAAAGTCGCGCTGGGAAAAAGAACCGGCGTAATGTCGGAGGTTTTACTGGATTGTGTGGCGCGGTCAGCAGCAGCGGGGCCTATCACCTGGAGTTAAGTATTAATAAAGCTGGCAGTGCCTATCTGAGGACACTCCTGATCGAACTGGCCTGGCGAATGGTGTATTGGCAAACCGATTATACGGGGCTGAAGCCTTGGAATGCTTTGCGCCAAAACGGTCGGCTAGGGAATAAGCGGCACGGAAAATTGCCATAGTGGCGGTGGCACGCCAGTTGGGTGTAGACCTCTGGAGATGGCAAACCGGCCAACTGACTGCCGAGCAGTTGGGATGGAAAATGAGTAGCGCCTGAGCCGTTCCATTCCGTAATGTGACACGTCCGCATTTCCATCGTTAGAAGAGATGTCACACCATTCAGCCCGGAGGGCGACAGAGAATAGCCCAGCGCTTCAGCGGTGGGTAACGAACGGAAAAAGACGCCAAAGCCCCGCAGGGGCGAAAGAGATTTTGAAAAAACATTTCTGCCGTCCCTGGCGGGACTCATTGACCACCGGCGCTTGATCCCACCGATAAATCGGTGGGCTATTTTCTGTCGCCCTCTGGGCTCAAGGGGTGGGCGGTTATGCATTTAAATTGGCAGACTGAAACGATGAATTTCATGAGTGGCCCGACATGAGCAGAGCTAAGCAGAGCAAAGATTTGGGAAACGGCGTGCGCCCGCTCACCGCACTGGGTGTAAAATACCCGATTTGGAGATTGGGCGCACTCGTTTCCCTGCCTTACAGCATCGGAAAGGTAATGATGGTCCAAACACCGGATAGGAGTTTGTCGCTGAGGCATACTGCCTCACGCACCGCAGGGAAAACGTTTCCATCCTCTTTGTTTCTCAATGAACTGCAACGGGACACTAACCAGGGGAAATGCTTCGAGCTTTCCAGAACAAATAGAACTGAGAGTTGAAAGGAATAGAACCAAGAAAGGTCGATGCAACGACCACAAAGCAATTCGGCGCGACGAGGGTATGGCTCCGGGCCGGGCCGTCAAGGTATTGCTCGCCACGGCCCCCCGTGCCCTGCTGCGCTCCACCTTGACTGCCCGGCCCTCCGCCAAGATGGGCCGCTAAGAATTGCTTTGTGCAGAAGTGCTTTAGACCAACAACCAACATTAGCTAAATAACCGAAAAGAAATAATAAGTTCGGAAGCGCTTGACTGTTCGACGATCTCATAGGAGTGCGATGGCAAGCGCAGCGCGACATCGCTTTACTTGCGATTATATAATACATCCATTTCCGAAGCGTCTCGCGAATTGCAAGAAAAGCGATGTCGCGCTTCGCTTGCCATCGCACTCCATAGTACTCCATAGTTTCGCGCTATTGCAATATCCGGGTCCGTTGCGGATCGTACGGGGCACGAAGGAACGCTTTGGCTGGATAGTTGCGTCCGGAAACATTGATTTCAAATTTTCCCGATTTAATAAATTCGTCTTTAAACGGTTCCGTATGGTTGACGTATCCCATTCCCACAGCTCCGCCGACTGAATGTCCATAAGAGCCGGATGTCGTGTAGCCTACCGGCCGGCCATCTCTATAAATGGGTTCGCTACCCCAAAGAACAGGCTCAGGATCTTGCAAAACAAAAATTACTAAACGACGTTTTAAGCCTGCATCCTTTTGCCTGGCCAAGGCATCGCGGCCCAGAAAAGGTTTGGCCCAATCCACAGCGAAACCCAGGCCGGCCTCCAGCGGTGTGTCATCGGGTGAAAGTTCAGCCCCCCAAGCGCGATATCCTTTTTCGAGACGCAGAGAATTAATGGCGTAGTGGCCTGCGTTGCTGATGCCCAAGTCTTCGCCTGCCATCATCAACGTGTCATAAACAAGACCGGCCTGATCCATCGGCACCTGCAATTCCCAGCCTAATTCGCCGACGTAAGTAATGCGGACAGCACGGACTGTTGCCGTTCCGATCCCGACCACCTGACTGGCCAAAAATGGAAATGCCGGAGCGGAAAAATCAGCGTCCGAGACACGACTGAGCAGACTCCGAGAGTTTGGGCCCATCACTCCGATCACTGAAAGTCCTCGTGTAATATCTACAAGCTCGGCTCTTTCGTCGGTCCTAACATTTCGCGTGATCCAGTCGAAATCGCGAACTGTTTGCGAGCTGCCGGTGATAATAAGAAACTCGGTGGGAGCGATGCGAATCACTGTCAGATCGCTTTCGATTCCCCCGCGGGCATTGAACATCCCGGTATAAACCGCCTGACCCAGCGGGACATCGATATTATTTCCGCAAAGCCTTTGCAAAATGCTGACTACGTCCCGCCCCTTGAAAACAAATTTGGAAAAGCCGGTTTGATCGAAAATAGCCACCGCTTCTCGCGCGGCACGATGCTCGGCCGCATGGCATTGAAACCAGTTTTGTCGGCCAAAGGAATATTCGGCCATGGGTTTCAAGCCGCCGCGCGCAAACCAGTTCGGACGTTCCCAGCCGTTTTTCACGCCAAAACATGCTCCCCTCGCAGCGAGCCGCTCATGAAGGGGACTCTTCAGCATGCCTCTGGCCGTTTCAAACTCCCGGTTCGGCCACGCCATCTGGTAATGCAGCCCGAGCACTTCGGCGACCCGTTCACGCAAATATCTCACGTTATTTGACCATGGGGCAAAACGGCGAATGTCCACGGACCAAAGATCCAAGGTCGGCTCACCTTCGATCATCCATTCCGCAAGGTATTTGCCTGCGCCACCGGCACTGGCAATGCCCACAGAATTGAACCCGGCAGCTACAAACAAATTCCTCAATCCGAAAGCCTCGCCCATGATAAAATTGTTGTCCGGGGTGAAACTTTCCGGACCATTAACGAATTTGGCGAACCGCGCATTTTCAAGCGCAGGTATCCGATGTTTGCCGTTTTTTAATGGTTCAGAAAATTTCTCCCAGTCTGCTTCGAGCAATTGAAACGAGAAATTTTCTGGAATCTTCGGGACCAGCCACGGTTTTGAAAAATTTTGGAATGCACCCAGCATGACCGCATTGCCTTCACCGCGGAAATAAATGCATAAATCCGGGTCTCGGCCTACGGGTAACTCATCGAAAGCACCAGGCAAGGTCTCCGTCACGACATAATGGTGCTCGACCGGATAGAGTGGGATTGTCACTCCACAACGCAGCCCCAATTCCCGGGTCCACATTCCCCCTGCTAAAACGACGTACTCGGCTTTGATTGTTCCTTGTTCGGTTACTACACCACGGACACGCCCTTCCTGGTATTGAATGTCTTTGACGCGCGCGTTCTCGATAATACTGGCCCCGCGACTTTGGGCGCCTTTGGCAAGCGCGATCGCCAGTTCTTTCGGAATCACTTTACCATCGTGCGGCAACCATGCAGCCCCGAGCACATCATCGATTCTCAAAAGCGGCCATTTCTGTTGGGCAACCTCCGGACCTACTAACTGGACCTCCACATCAAACCGCTCGGACATCGCGGCGGTGCGCTTTAGCTGGGTCATCCGCTCGGGCGATTTGCCCACAATGATACTGCCGACTTGCTTCCAGCCTACGGAATGGCCCGTCTCTTTCTCCAAACCGGAGTAAAGCTCGACGCTGTACTTGTTAATACGCGTCATGGAGTTGGTGGTGCGCAACCTGCCAACCAAACCTGCGGCGTGCCAGGATGTGCCTCCGCCAAGCTGATTCTGCTCGAGCAAGACCACGTCCTTCCAGCCTAATTTTGTCAGGTGGTACGCAATGCTGCAACCAATCACACCGCCACCGACAATGACAACTTTTGTTTCCGTTGGGATTGAAGAGTTCATTTCAGAATGAGAAAACCGTCAAAACGGATTACGTTATCCGAACAATTCCTTTCGATGCGAACACAACCGCATTACAAACAGATCACGCGCCGGAACATACAGTAAAATCGAGGTTTCCAAGGGCTTTGTTGTTCTGCCGAGTGCAACTCGGCGATACAGCAGATTGAAAATCTGCGCTACGAATGAAAGGTTCGCGGATGAGAATTCCGAGCTAAACACCGTAATAAGTTTCATAAACCAGCCGAGCCTGTTCAATGGCTTGGGGCCAGGTCCAGCTTGTTTCTGTAAATCGATCGGGGCTAAGGCTTTTCGCGTAGGCACCAGGGTTTGGATCAAGAAGTGATTCCACCAACAGTTTGCCAATTCCACCTGAGCCCGAAATGCCGTGAGCATTACAACCGCCCGCCATGACAAAGCCTTTCACCTTGCTGCTCTCGCCAATAATAAACCGGCCATCCGGCGTAAAGGTCGGCCACCCTTTGCCCACAAATTGTTTCTCCGATGCTTTTGCTTCCGGAAAAATCTGCGCGAAAGCATCTTCAAACTTGTTCAGAACTTCCCAATCCGGTTGAACAGGCGGCGGCGTGGCTTCCAGTGGATATGTTCTGGGATCAGTGCTCAAAGCTTTATTTTCCCACCCCCCCAGCAGCAACCCGTCGTCTCGAACGCGTCCGTATAAAGTAAGTTCCGGGATGCGAAAACAGGGAAGCGTGCGGGACAGGCCGGGCATCGGCACCGTAACAAAATACTCGTGCCGCACAGGAACTATCGGAAGCTCGATCCCGGCCAACCTGGCGATATGGTGAGCATGAGCGCCCGCGGCGTTGATCAGGTAACGGCAATTGACAGAACCAAGGTTGGTTGTAACGCCAGTGACGCGGCCATTGGCGCAGTCGATTCGCTCCACCTGCGCTGAAGTTGCAAATCGCACACCCTGCTTTCGACATTGGTGCTCGTAGGCGCGCACCACATTTCCGGGCGTCATGAAACCGTCCGAGGGACACCATAAAATCGCTGTGGCTCGAGTTAGATTCATTCCAGGCCAGTGGCGAGAAGCTTCCTTTTTATCGATGAACTCAGCTTCGAGCTTTGCCTCATCCGCAGCTTTCTTGAGCTGCTGAAATTCATCAGCCCGTTTTTGACTCAAGGCGATTCGCAATGACCCCACTTCGTTCCAATCCGGCTTGACCTCCGGGTCTTGCTGCAATTTTCGAAAAGTGGCCACCGAATGCATTGCCAGTTTGATCCGTTCAGCAGAATCGCGAACCTGTCCACATAGACCTGCTCCCTGCGAAGTTGTGACCTGGCCGAGTTGGCCGGCTCGTTCCAACAGTAGAATGTCCTTCTTGCCCGCCTCCGCCAAGGCATAGGCCACGCCACAACCAATGGCCCCGCCCCCGATAATGATGATTTCAGCGTCCTTTAGTGGTTCCATGAAGAATCCTCTTTAATCTCATGAAGGGTGGACTGCATGTACGGTGTCGTCGTTTATCCAATATGTGGAATTCGAACTCGCAAGCCATCTTTTTTTGAAAACGAATCCAGGATACTGTCGGGGGTTCACCGCACTATCGCGGGTTTGGCTTTCCCGCTTCTATGCTTCTCACTTAACGTTGCCCTCGTTGGCAAGCCCGGCTATAACTCAGGCGTGTACCTGGCTGCCGATTTCACGCCGGAGTTTGACTCCTTCAAAGAACGCCTCCTCGAACTGGCCCAGCTTCGTTCCGTCGCTGAACTCCTCCGCCGCGTCGTGACCCGCCTGGCCGAGGCGCCTTACGTCGCGCTCGCGCGCATCTGGCTCGTGGACAAGGGCGACCTCTGTTCATCCTGCAGCATGCGACCGGAGTGTCCCGATCAAACCTCCTGCCTTCACTTGGTGGCCAGCGCGGGTAGACCCCAAGCCGATCCCAAGTCGGATTGGTCACGCCTCCACGATGAGTTCCAGCGCATTCCACTCGGCGTGGGAAAAATCGGCCGTGTGGCGACCACTGGTCAAGCCCTGGTGGTGAAAGACGTGACCCGCGACCCTTCGCTATTGTCTCGGCGGAACTGGGCGACAACGGAAAACATTCACGGCTTCGACGCGCAGCCCATCCGATACAAGGAGGAAGTGCTGGGGGTGCTGGGCCTGTTCACGCGCATTCCCATTCCCGAGCAGGGCCCTGCCTGGCTGCGCATTTTTGCCGATCACATCGCCGTGGCGTTGGTCAACGCGCGCGCCTTCGAGGAAAATGATCGACTCCGCGCCCGGTTGGAGTTGGAGACCACGTACCTCCGCGAAGAGGTCCGTGAAGCCAAGGCGCTGGTCGATATCATCGGCGAAAGCGCCAGCGTCAAGCAGTTGCAGCGGCAGATTGATATGGTGGCACCCACGGATGCTACCGTGCTGATCATCGGCGAATCCGGCACCGGCAAGGAACTAGTTGCGCGCGAAATCCACCAGCGGAGCCGTCGTAGTCAGCAACCGCTCATCCGCGTCAATTGCGCCTCGGTTCCGCGTGAGCTTTATGAGAGTGAATTTTTCGGTCATGCTAAAGGCGCGTTTACTGGTGCGATCAAAGACCGCGCCGGCCGATTCGAAGCGGCGGATGGCGGCACGCTTTTCCTCGATGAGGTAGGCGAGATCCCGGCCGAGTTGCAGAGCAAACTCCTGCGAGTTCTCCAGGAAAAACAATACGAACGGGTCGGCGAGGAAACTACCCGCACCATCAATGTCCGAATCCTCGCTGCCAGCAATCGCGATTTGAAGGCAGAAGTCGCAGCGGGCCGGTTCCGGCAGGACCTCTATTACCGGCTCAACGTCTTTGCCATCGCGACGCCCCCGTTGCGCGAGCACATGGACGACGTCCCCCTATTGGCCGCACATTTCCTTAGGCAAACCGCCCGGCGGCTCAAGGTGCCACTCCCCAGACTCACCCAGGCGCACTTGCTTCAGTTACAGAGCTATGACTGGCCCGGCAACGTGCGCGAGATGCAAAATCTCATCGAACGCGCGCTCATCCTCTCACAAAGAGGCCCGCTTCGATTCGACCTGCCGCAAGTCGAGGACGAGCCAACCGTTATCGGTGCCCGGAGCTGTGTGGAGGCCGGCAGTTCAGAAGTCCAGATTTTCACGGACCCCGAGCTGCGCCAGCGCGAACGCGCCAATATTGAGGCCGCGCTCACCCACTCAGGCGGGAGGATTCACGGCCCGGGCGGCGCCGCCGAGTTGCTCAGAATCAACCCCAGCACGCTGGTTTCGCGCATCAGAAAATTGGGGCTTAAGAAACCGGCGTGAGGACCGCTGTGGGCAATGGCGGAACGCCGGACCTTACAGGAGATTAGCCGAGGTAACAGAGGGCAAATTCATGAGAGCAAAAAGATTGAGAGAGGCTTGCGATCTCTATGTATGAGCTTCTGCTTGTCGTTAGCTTCCAACAACCTCCCGGGCTTTGGCTTCTGAGCAGAGGCCCCCTCAATCACGCCGGTCTCCGAAGATAAATCACAGTAGCGATAGGGCGCTCCCGTTCAGATAGGGTTCAGGATCTGTCGCCTCCTCCCACTCAGAGAAAATCCAGGATTTGAGTTTCATGATGAGAATTCACTATTCGTGAAATCTCATGCCCGACTGGAACGCAGACAACCACGCATCTGCTTGAGCGCCATGGGATCGACGTCCGCCTTGGGTTGGCACGCAATATGTTAAGGGACAGGTGAGCGTAGTTTTTGCTCACCCGCCGCAAGGCAGAAAACCCAGGTCAAAAAATTAAGTCATTATGTTACAAAGTCTGAAATCTTTCGCCGACTATTCTTTGAAAGTGGTCGCTGTGCGCACTGCCGACGATAATGACTTCGGGTTCGAGTTCCCCGCCTCGGGGCTTCAATCAACGCCCTCGTCCCTGACGACTCCTTCTGAGCAGCCCGCCGAACGCGGCTGCGGTCCGCTGACAGAGTATCCGGGATGGCATCATGGAGGGAATCGATGAATGACTTTCAAGGGCGACAGGAAAACTCCTCTGGCACCCAGACCACGGCTCGTGGCGGAACCATCAATCTGAATCCATTATGAGCCGACTTACTCCCATGCAAACAAGTTGGGCCACCTCGGAACTCAAGCGGAGTTTCAAGAACCGCAGCCTGAAGCTCGATAAAGCGCCCAGATTCCTCCAACTCATGGCCACCTCGCCTGCTTCGTTGCGGGCGTACATCCAGGCTGACGCAGCACTTGTCCGCGGGCAACTCACGCCCCGCCAGCGCGAGCAGGTTGCCCTGGCCGTGGCGGAAATCAACGGCTCCAGCTACAGCCTCTCCGCCCACTACGACGCCGGCAAAAGCCTCGGTTTGACTCATCAGGAAATGCAGTTGGCCCGCAACGCGACCGCAGCGGACCCGAAGGCGGAGACGATGTTGCGCTTCACCCGGTCGGTCGTCCTCCAGCGCGGCGAGATCAGTGACGAGGACTTCCAGGCCATGCGCAAAGCCGGGTTCAGCGACGCAGAAATCGTCGAAATCGTGGCCAACATAGCCCTGAATATTTTCTCCAATTACTTCAATAGCGTGGCTAAAACCGAAGTGGACTTTCCACTCCTCCAGCCGGGAGCGGACGCGCCGCGGGTTCCGCAGGCTGGAATTGCTCGGTCAAAGACCCGGCCCGCTACACTGCGAGCGAGGTTCACCAAAACCGCAGTTAAAAAGAAAGTATTAGCATGAATGTTTTTATGGTCATCACTGTGGTTTGCATCGTTGCAATAGCCTTGTTTTGGCACAACAAACCGGCCCGAAACGGCATACCAGCTCGCACCTGGCCGGCAGGTAGAGGCAGGATGGGCGCCAAGTCCAAACTCGCGCAGCCCAAAACATGAAGTCAAATGATTCAGAAAGATGGAGGGGGAATAAATACGATCGTTGCCCCGATTTGGCCAGATTCGAGGGAAAGGTGGCTTGGAAGCTCTCGAACCGGACCGCGCTGAACCTCAGACGCGACTGATGCGGGTTTGGATATCGCCCGTAGATTTACCCCCGCAAGTGGGGGCTAATTTCAGGTTTAATCAACAAACAAAAGAAATGACAAACTATGGTACTAAACGTTAGACCCATCGGCGACCGAATCCTTGTGGAAGCGGTCGAAGAAAAGGAGCTCAAAAAGGGCGGAATTATTATTCCCGACACCGCCAAGGAAAAACCGATGGAGAGCCGGATCGTGGCCCTCGGCACCGGTAAAACGGATGACAACGGCAAGAAGGTTCCCTTTGAAATGAAGAAAGGCGACCGCGTGCTCGTAACCAAATACGGGGGCACTGAAATCAAGCTCGGGGGCAAGGAATTCAAGATCCTCAATTCCGAGGATGTCCTGGCCGTGCTCGAATAATGAGCAGCCCCGAAAGGTTTTGGGGTCAACTATCAACAATCGACTATCTACTTATTAATATGGCTGCAAAACAATTACTCTTCGACGAGGATGCTCGTCAAACCCTGCTCAGGGGCGTCTCCAAACTGGCCAGGGCCGTCGCGGCGACGCTCGGACCCAAAGGCCGCAACGTGGTGCTGGACAAGAAATATGGCTCACCGACCGTGACCAAAGACGGTGTCACTGTCGCCAAAGAAATCGAACTGGAAAACCCGTGTGAAAATATGGGTGCCCAGATGGTCCGCGAAGTCGCCAGCAAGACCAGCGACGACGCCGGCGACGGCACCACCACCGCCACTATCCTGGCGGAGGCGATCTTCCGCGAGGGACTGAAGTACGTCACCTCCGGCGCCAACCCCATCGGAATCCAACGCGGCATCAATAAGGCGGTCGCCGCCGCCGTCGAGCAACTCGACAAGATCGCCAAGAAGGTGAAGGACAAGGAAGAAATCAAACAAGTCGCCACCGTTTCCGCCAACTGGGACACCACCATTGGCGAGATCATCGCCGACGCGATGGACAAAGTCGGCAAAGACGGCACTATCACAGTTGAGGAAGCGAAGTCCATCGAGACCGTCCTCGACGTGGTTGAAGGCATGCAGTTCGACAAGGGTTATCTGTCGCCCTACTTCGTCACCAATGCCGAGACGATGGAGGTCCGCCTCGAGGATTGCTATGTCTTGAATTACGAGAAGAAGATTAGCAGCCTCCAGGAACTTCTCCCGCTGCTCGAAAAGGTAGCCAAAGCCGCCAAACCGCTCTTGATCATCGCCGAAGATGTTGAAGGCGAAGCTCTGTCCACTCTCGTGGTGAACAAACTCCGTGGCACGCTCAATGTGTGTGCCATCAAGGCCCCTGGGTTTGGTGATCGCCGCAAGGCCTTGTGCGAAGATATCGCCATCCTGACCGGCGGCAAATTCATCAGCGAAGACCTCGGTATCAAGCTGGAGAACCTGACTCTGGAAGAACTCGGTCGCGTCAAGAACGTCAAGGTGGACAAGGAAAACACCACGCTCGTCGAAGGACACGGCAAAAGCTCCGAAATCCAAGGCCGAGTGAATCAGATTCGCAGGCAGATCGAAGAGACCACTTCGGATTACGACAAAGAAAAGCTGCAGGAACGCCTGGCCAAGCTCGCCGGTGGCGTCGCCATCATCAACGTGGGGGCTGCTACCGAGACCGAGATGAAGGAAAAGAAAGCCCGCGTCGAAGATGCGCTGCACGCGACCCGCGCGGCTGTTGAAGAGGGCATTGTGCCCGGCGGTGGGGTTGCCTTGTTGCGCTGCCTCGCTGCGATGGATACCGTTAAACCGGAGAACGACGACGAGCGCATCGGCGTGGATATCGTCAAACGCGCCGTGGAGTATCCTACCCGCGCACTGGCGGACAACGCCGGTGTCGAAGGTTCGGTAATCGTGCAGGAAGTCAAGCGGCGTAAGGGCAACGAAGGGTACAACGTTTCCACCGGGGAGTACGAAGACCTGGTGAAGGCCGGCGTAGTCGATCCAAAAAAAGTCACCCGCGCGGCCTTGCAGAACGCGGCTTCGATTGCCGGTTTGTTGCTGACGACGGAATGCCTCGTCACCGAGATTCCGGCGAAGGAAAAATCCGGTTCAGCGCCTGGCGGCCACGGTGGCACTGGCAGCATGGATTATTGAACGGGCTGTTCCGGGAAGTAAGTTGAAGCGTGAGCGAGGTTGGAATTACACCAGCCTCGCTGTCTTGCCGATCACTTGTGCCTGTCTCTGCGCACAATGAATTAATCCGAACAAAAGAGTTCGTCCCTCCAGATCGATAAGGCATTACGCAAGCTGCGGCAACCACCACCCAGTGTCTTCATCCCGGAGGATCATTGAAAATGGGTAAACGAGCGTGAGGCGATCTCAAGTCCCAGCGGGACGGAAGAACTCATCAGAGTCCTTCTTTCGCCCCTTTCGGGGCTGGGAACCTTTGTAAATCCTGATCCCACCGCTAAAGCGGTGGGCTATTTTCGACCGTCCCTGTGGGACTGGGACAGCACCATTCGCTTCAAAATTCTAGTGAGCCGGAGCCTCAGAGCGAGACACGAATTTCAGGGGACGTAATCGGCATAGGATTTTGGCAGAAAGATGGTGGCAGAAACATTAGGAAGGAAATATTTTTCTGCCCTCATTTTTCTGCCTCCTTCGGGTTATTCTGCCGCAGGGAACTTGACTTGTTTACGCCATCTTTTTGAAATTCAAGGACTCTAGCGGCGTTGCCCCGCCCGAGCCCAGCACCTCCACGACTTCCTCGAGGCTAAACAGGAAGTCTTTCAAGGCCAGGTTTGAAAATTCGTGCTCTTATTCCAACCCGATCTTCTTGCCCTTGCCGTAAACCGTGGCTTGATCAATGCCCAGGACTGCGAATGCGATTAGGTATTTGGCCCTCATAGGCATTTATCCCATAAAGAAATTTGCATCAGTAACAAAAGCGAACGACACTACGTGCAATACATGGCAAAAGAATCACAAAGCAAATCGGGTTTGGCTGACTGGAAGACGATAGTCTCCAAATACCAACAACCGAGCCGCTCAAAGGCGGCCTGGCAAATCGTCAACACTCTTGGTCCCTGTGTCCTGCTTTGGTGTCTGATGTACCGTACCTTGGTCGTTTCCTGGTGGCTTACCGTGCCACTGGCAATCCTTGAAGGCGCTTTTCTGGTCAGGGTTTTTATCATCTTCCACGACTGCGGTCATGGCTCATTTTTCAAATCACGACGCGCGAACAACGTTTGGGGCTTTCTTTGCGGATTGTTGACATTTACGCCATTCTATCACTGGCGATGGGAGCATTCCCTGCATCATGCGACCTCTGGCGACCTGGACCGGCGCGGCACCGGTGACTTATGGACAATGACCGTGCAGGAATATCTGGAATCCTCCCGGGGTAAACGCTTCGCGTATCGCCTGGCGCGCAACCCCATTGTGCTCTTTGTGATCGCGCCGCTTTTTGTGCTTCTGGCCAGACATCGCTTTCCCAAGCCCACGGCCAATCAGCGCGAACGTTACTCGGTCTATTGGATGAACCTTGCGATTTTAGCCATGGCGGGCGTGATGACGGCAATCTTCGGGCTCAAGGCGTACCTTATCATTCAGTTGACGGCTCTGCTCGTCGCCGGCTCTGCCGGGTTCTGGTTATTCTATGTCCAGCACCAGTTTGAAGGGGTTTATTGGGAGCGGCGTGAAGAATGGGATTACGCAAGCGCGGCGCTGCAAGGCAGCTCGTTCTATAAGCTTCCAAGGGTTTTGCAATGGTTCTCGGGCAACATCGGGTTTCATCACATCCACCATCTGAGCTCGCGGATTCCCAATTACAATCTGGAAAGATGCCATCGCGCCAACTCTTTGTTTCATTCCGTCAAGCCCATCACCTTCTTCTCAAGCTTCAAATCACTCACCTTCCGGCTTTGGGATGAGAAGCGTCGGATGCTGGTCGGTTATCGGTTCTTGAAAATGATTCAAAGACAGCAAATGCAATCCGTTCGGCCTTGAAATCAGGCTGCGCATTTGGGCGGTCAACCGTAAGGTTCAACGATACTAAACCGGTTTTTGGACGGCAACTAAGGTCCAGGTTTCCGATTAAACTGCCGCCTCGACATTGTTTCCTTGCTTTGGATGCAGACCGTAGCGAACAAGCTTTTCTCGCATGGTTGGCCGGGAAAGACCGAGCCATTTGCCAGCCTTGGATTGGTCGCCACCCGCCAGTTTAATGACTTGAGCGAAAAGCTCGGTCTCGGTAGCCGTGGTCACTCGGGCGTAAGCATCTTCCATCTCACCACCCACCACCTTCGCCAGGATATCAGAAACATAAGCCGCCAGGGGCTGATCCCTGGCCGGGAGCAGTGCTCCCGATTTCACCATTGTATCCTGCGCGATCGCCTCCTGGACGGCACCCAAGCTGATGATGCCGTGGGATGAAACCAGTGCACGACGAACGACATTCTCCAATTCACGAACATTGCCAGGCCACGACATTTCCTGCAAACATTCGAGCGCGTCGGCATGAATCTGAGGCTCCGAGTTCCCGGCCAGTTCCTTGCCATAGCGGTGCATAAAGTACTCGACGAGACTTGGTATGTCTTCCCGGCGCTCCCGTAGCGGCGGCGAATAAATCACGGCTACATTCAGCCGATAATACAGATCTTCTCGAAATTCGTTTTCCAGTATGGCCAGCTTGAGATCGCGATGGGTTGCGGCGATGACGCGAACGTCAACGGTGATCGTTTCTTTTCCGCCCAGCCGCTGAAAGGTTTTCTGTTGTAAAACCCGCAGCAGCTTGGCTTGAAGGTTGATGCTCATGTCGCCAATTTCATCCAGGAAAATTGTGCCCTGGTGGGCCAGCTCAAAGCGGCCGATCCGCCGGGTTTTGGCATCGGTGAACGCCCCCGCTTCGTGGCCGAAGAGTTCACTTTCCAACAGTTGCTCGGAAATTGCCGCGCAATTCACGATGACGAAAGGCTTGGCGTGACGAGAGCCATGGCGATGAAGAGCGGTTGCCACCAACTCTTTTCCGGTGCCGGTTTCGCCGCGAATCAGAACGGCGACCGTTTTGGGCGCGAGCCGGCCAATCTGCTTATACATTGTATGCATCACCGCACTGTTGCCGATGATCGCATCCGGCTCGGCCAGCGGCACAGGCACTTTGGGCGTTTCAAGCTGAAAGCGCGTGTCTTCGACCGCCTGATGGATGAGGGTTGCGAACGCGTTGTCATCCATCCGGCCTTTGATGATCGAATCGTAAGCCCCGAGCTTCATCGCCTCGATAGTCGTTTGGGTCGTGGGCTCATCGGTCATCAGGATGACGGACAAAAACGGTTTGGCTGCTTGCAAGGCGCTAACGATATGAAGGCCTTCCTTGTGGACGCCGTCAGCGCCGGACAAATGAAGCCCGGTCAACACCACGTCAAAGTTCTCCCGCGTGGCGCGCGCCAGTCCGGCCACAGCCGATGACTCGGTCTGCACCTTGTAACCTTCGGCGATCAGAAGCCCTTTCCAGCACATTGGGATCCTAAGCTTAGAATTCCACGTGGACAAGTTGTCGCG
>JADMIO010826342.1_pt1 | contig 72464 bp, 66 predicted proteins | sample 8958161 | NCBI WGS metagenome assembly JADMIO01 (sample SAMN16585339, study PRJNA669376) | soil metagenome | isolation source: Crop rotation soil | place: USA: Cullars Rotation, Alabama | collected 2011 | reverse complement strand
GCCGCGACTTCAAGTCACGTGAATTCCAAGCTTCGGATCCCACTGTGCTGGAAAGCAAAATCGCTTCTCTTTGACGGCGGTAACCCGGTTCCTCTCCTACGGGACGCCAGCGAAATTGGCAGGAGGGCGTTCGCAACTACTGAGTACGGCGAGACGTGCTATGATTCACGCTACTGGTCTCACCATTAAGCATCTATTCTTTACCTCAATGGAGGGCAATTCATGAGCAGTCACGCAAAGCGAGGGCAAACCGGTATTCGAGGTACGCAACTCGTAGCCGCCGAATTAACTTCGCGTGGATTCAACGCCAACTTAATGTCCCCGTACAACCGCGGCTTCGACATAAACTGTGTTTCGCCAAGCGGCCGCCCATTCAAGGTTGAAGTAAAGTGCTCTACGTCCGTCGGCACGCAGGTTCCATTGCAAATCAAATCGCATCTTGAAGCGCCGCAGCAATCTGACCTTTTCTACGTATTCGTCCGCCCGCAGCCCAATTCTTCGGGTGCTGACTTTTATGTCATGACTCACTCTGAAATTCACGTCGCTTGGGCGAAAATGCCTCGTGTCAAACCGGACGGAACACCTTATGTGATTGGTGCAACCGGTTACATCGATTGGAAACACATCGTCGCGCATCGCAGCAGTTGGCACAAATTGCCTCAATAAGGCGATGGGGAGTAGCATTTGCCTCCGCCAAGTTGCCGATCGAAAGGAGAACGCCATGTACCTTTTTAATAATTGCCACAATCGTGGACATGCGGCGATGTATGGCAGCGGTGCTTTTTACGATCTAAATACGACTGGATTCCAAGCTACATTGGCAAACAATCTCCCCGTGGGTGAAACGTGCGTGGTTGCTTCACGGCATCCAATGGGTATCACCTTCGAGTGGTACAAGTTCTCGTGTGAAAGGGTGAGGGCCGACGATACCGGCACACCTTGTCGTGCTTTTTTCGGCGACCGGTTCAAAACTGAAACTCTTTCACGTGGCGATGCGAAGCGAGACGGAATCTATTCACGATTCTTTGACATTAACGGCAACTTCAAACGACGTTCTGTTCTGCGTGGTAATTTTTCGATGTAGCTTGCGTTTCGTGGTCGCAAGGGCGAATCGATTTGCCGGACCAAAGCGGAACCAAAGTTTTGTGGACAGAATTCTCAGCACATCGCGTGAGGCGCTGGCAATGAAGGGGAAAGAACCGCAAAACCCTTGATTTTCCTCGGTGGCTGCAACTTTCGAAAAGGCAAATACTTGCGTTTATGCCGGTCGTCTAATTCGCAACGCGGAGGCTAGGGTCCTCGGCAGTGCCGCCGACAGTTCGTCACTTAATCTGACGGCCTACTACCATTTAAACTTCGGCCATCGCCTTCGATTGTCGAGATCTTCCGGCTGACATCCCTCGTGCTTAGCGATCTTACGTAACTCCTCTTCGAACGATCGATACTCTTCTGACAGAGGAATAATCTTACGCAACGTCTCGGGCAGTTTCTTAAAACGAGCTTTGCCAACCGCTTTGCCTCGGATATATTCGTATGTGCATTCACTTATAAACTGGAACAAGTAACCTCGTTGGAGTCCCTGGAACGAAGCAAGCCACTCAGTACAACGTCGCGCGATAAACGGATCAAACGAATGCAAAGATTCATCTGTGCAGGACTCAAGCCGATAAAGATTTGACTGGTGCTCCTTGTTCGTCGGCTGGTACGCTGCGGACCATCGTAATAGTGCAACTTGCATTAAAAATATTGGCCATAATGTTTTGAAATGAAAATAGCTTGTCGGAGGCATGCCGGGAAGTGCCACCGTGCTCGTTTCTCGCGCTCCTTCATAGGCATGTCGAACCTCGTAGGCCAGCCCTAAAACAAATTCATCCGCTCCGTCATTTAGTGCCGGACTGTCGCTTATGTCGAGAATCGTTTGACGGAGACTGTTCAAGTCTTGATAGTCACCGTAGATCTCAACACCTGCTCCGTATTTTGTAGGCTTAGAAAAAATCATAGGAGATCTTCGATGGAAATGATCGTGATTGAATTACCGCAAAATATATCGCTATGGTCCGCGACAATGTTAGTAGGTATGGCGACAACTTACCAAGCGCACTGTTTACGCCGACTGATCGGAGACCTGCGAAGATGCGCTCCTTGTCACAGCTTAACGGGCACTCCGAGCGACTCGCGCTGAGCGGGCCTCTTTGTTAAATTGCCTGGGCGAGCCCGCTCGACGCAGTGTTAAGCGTATATCTCTTTTTTTCGGAGGGTATTATGGGAATATATGGTTACACAGACGCTCAGTGGGATGCCGCTAAAGAAGAAATGAAAGCGGTTCTTATCGCTAGAGCAAGAGATGAAAAGACAATCTCCTACACGGAATTAACGCGTGAGGTTCACGCGATACATTTTTCGCCCGACGCCGCTGCATTCCACCATATGCTAGATGATATCTCGAGGGAAGAAGATGCGGCAGGCCGAGGAATGCTATCAGTGATAGTCGTTCATAGAGAGGGCGACAAAAGGCCAGGCCCTGGATTCTTCACGCTTGCGAAGAAACTTGGGCGAGATACTTCAGATCGAGAAAAATGTTGGGTAGATGAATTCATTCGTGTCTATAGCAATTCAACGTAATCGCTTGCGGTCAGCTGAAGCGCAATATTAGGCGCGCTATTAATATTGCGGAGGAGGTGTTCAGAATGTTGAATGAAACACCACGGCTGAATGACGCGAATTCCGACCTAGCGTCAACATTGGGGCCAACGTTGAAACTCACCTTTGTAAGCAACTGAAAACGCTCAAGTTGTGAGTTTGAACCCATTTACTGAGCCAAGCGGGCTAGAATCAATAACTTACAGTCATAGTTGGACCAGTAATTTAGCGATAATCCGACTCAATTTGAACGCATTTTAGACCATCAGTGCACGCTTGCGCCAGTGGAAGGAGGCCCCTCGCTTTGGATGCGAAGGTCCCGTGATGGCGTGCGACCTAATCTTACCAAAATGTTACAAGCCCGTATTTGCACCTAGCTGACCTCAAGCTTAACTAACGGGGGTGCGCGTTAATTATTGACCACCGGGAAGTCCGACGCAACCGAGAAAGTCCGATGACGAGTACGAAAGAGCTAATTCGGCAGTCTTAATCGAGGAATTCGGGTACGAGCTCGGCACAGGCTCTGCCGAGCGACAGATCATAGCCAGGTGCGACGCTAATTCTGCTGGAGAAGGCACCGCCGCACCGCCGCGAGTGGCAGTTGCATTGACGCGAATTCACTACATTGGCGATACGCTGAACGAGTCGCCACAGATCTAAGTCTGAGTCGTTCAAGCTGAGCCGCGTAATCGCTGCTTACTTCTTATGCGTGCAGAATGTTCATAGCGGCGTTGTAACTGTATCGGTTCGTCTGTTGAATTCGCTGACCTAAAGTCACAAAGTAGTCAGCTAGTTGCAGATGTTTACAGTGAAGTAACCAAAATTTGAATAACCGCGAGGTTTATTGATTTTTCCACGCTAACCAGGGTTCGTTTCCCAGTATAGGCTATTGACATTCTTTTTATTGCTGCGGCGGTTGTCGCAATGATTGTGGCGCATCTCGCTGTCTCTATCGCGTTCTCCGGCAACGAAAACGAAGCTTCTGTCTTTGGAATTGGCATTGAAGGTCCAGGCGCTCAATGGATTAACGCGATTAAATTCAACTTGGTATCACGTTTTTTTGAACTTTGGGCGTTTGTTGCGGTCGGCGGTGTCGTTGCGCCAGGTTTTCCCGTTCCGGCGATTGTGCTTGCGGTGTTAATGGTATCGTTGCACTTGACTGCACCGCACTCTATCTTGTCAGAGGTAACGCTGCCTCAACACGAGTGTCGCGTTGTTACGTACTGCAATGGGCATCATCGGTGCTATCGCCGGTATTGCTGTGGCGTGGCGCTATCACTCAAAGGACTAGTACGTTTCCGACGGTGAGGGCCGAACGAAACTGGGAACCAGACTGCGTGACTTTGCTCCAGATCATTAGACAATGTGTTGGTACCGTTCTACCTCTTCTGGCTCATAGAAAGTTTCGGTCTGACATTTATCGCACCGATGGTGGTAACTGTGACGGATTTTGGCCTTGCCGTGAGATGGATCAGGAAAGAGTGCTTGCCGCGTTTTGCAATCGGGGCAAGTGACGACAAAGTACCACTCGAAGTGTATGCACTCGGGTAACAGCATAGGGGAACACTGACCGAAAATTTATCTAGACAAACGAAGCGGCAGCATAGCGACTTGTAGATCATTCAGGGTGCCTGTCAATGTTGCCCACTCGTCGGGGGTTACTTGTGCTTCGATCCTCGCTTGAGCTGTAATGAGAAGAATTCCAATTTGATGAAACATCTCAATACGGCCACTTTAACAAGATGTGGCAATTCTTCATTCGTGTTGAAGGGCAGCGCCGTGCACCGTGCCAGCGCAATCTAACGCATGCAGCCGACGCCTTAGGCTCAAACCGGTGCGGGCATCAGAAGATAGTCCAACTTCAAGTACAGAACTTGCGCGCAGCTTTGCTAAATCGCGTGTACTACGGCGAGTTGTGCGGCGCCACCACTAGAATCTTGAATGTGCCTGGAATTGATTTCGGACGTCCAGTGGCTCCGGGTTTGACCTCTTCAAACTCCGCTGTGGGCAAGTAGATCTTATGAGTCGTATTGTCAACTGCCATCGTGCCTGCGCCCGCACCCGTCTTCACTGTTTGCACAATCGCAAATTTTCCCGGCGAGGTCTCGCTAGCGACCGCCAGCGATCCATCGCGGCAACTGGCGAAAGTTTGGCCGTTATCGATCTTCGTGGCATCGACGCCAGCGCCGATCGGCAGATCAGCCAGCACCCTTCCATCATCAGTGCTCATCACAATTAGCTTCTGCGGCTTTCGGCAACCGATGAACAGCTGATGCTGCTTTGTGTTTATCGACATCCCAACAGGGCTTCCACCTGGAGCGACAGACCAGCGCGCGACGACTTGTCGCGATTTCATATCGACTACTGCGACTTCATTCTTGTCGACGAGATTGACATAGACCTTCCCAGCCCCATCAGACGCGAGGAACTCCGGCTTGCCACCGAGCGCGATAGGCGACTCGAGTTTTCCGGTCCTAGGATCGGTGTCCGGCTTCAGCGTCATCAGTGATCCACCATCTCCCGAAACAACGAGGACGCTTCCGCTTGCCGGGTCAAAAATAATTCCGTCAGCATCGGGCTGTGCGACTATAGATCCCAGGACTGCGTAAGTTTTGAGATCGAAGATCACGACCGCACCGTCACTACCTCCATCACTGATGAATCCGCGTCCGGCTCTGGGAACCAGGGCCACCCCATGAGCGATTTTCTGACCATGAATATCGGCGATCGTCTTGCCTGATTCCGAATCGATTACCATCGTGTGAGTGGTTCGGGTGACAAAAAGCCGGTGTGTTTTCGAATCAATGGTGAAATAATCCCAACCGCCCTGGCCGCCGACCGGAAACGTCTTAACGACTTCCCAATCAGTTTGCGCATAGCAAGGTAGAACACCAACAAATAGAATAATCCCAAGCGTAGCGACAACGAGTTTGGCTTTCATTTCGATCCTCGTGGCAGGGTGAATTACACCTCAACTAAGTTACCAATTCGACTTGAGTCATGTTCTTGAAGAGCTTCAAGGTCTATTCCGGATGGGCCAATTTCTCGCCGTTTGGTCCCACTTGAATTTCTGAACGCTTCGCTCCTGTCTTCACGTGCGCCTCATACGCAACGAGCTTTCCGTTCTTGGTAAGGGATTCTATCTTACCGATCGTGCCTGCTCCCGCTCTCTTCTTTAGCGCGTCCTGAACAGTTGACGGCAATGAGTCCATCGAAACTTCTTCTTCCACTTCGACGATGTTGCCGTTCTTATCCATTAAGATATCTTTGGAATGCCCACTGGTGGTTAGTTCGACCTCGTACAGCCGCTTGCCTTTCTCGATTTCAGTGGAAAATCCGTTTATGGTTGCGCCTTCGCTCTCCCGGGCGACAGTTTTCTCAACCTCCGGGGGCAACTGCTGTCGATTGATTTTCTTTTCCTGGCCATTCGCTGTCGCGCTTAAAGCCAGCATTGTCACAACGCCTGCGAGCCAGACTGTTCTAATGATTCTCATTCTATTTGTCCTTTCTTGAATTGATTCGTCGTCTTTTTCAGACAGCGCTCGAAACAAAGATCCATTCAAAACTTCAGCCGAAATGATAACTGCAGCCTTCTCGGCGGCTGGGCTGAGACGGCGCGTCCGAAAAACGGTGAACTGAGATTTCCAACGAAATAAGAGTAGTTCACCTTGTTAAGCACATTGAAAGCATCAATCGCAAAAGTACCTTTGAGCCCGCCGTCCTTCTTCTTGCTTCTAATCAACTGAAAGTCACGGGACCACCGAAGCGCGAGTTCGGCGTAGGCCGGTCCCTGTAAGCTGTTTCGCGGGATGCCTCCAGGACGCGCGTTCGCCGTACCTGTGTGAAACGGATCAAGACCGGTGGTCAGCGTGTACGGCTGACCGGAGTAGACCGAAACCGAAACGCCAAGATTAAAGAGTTTGCCAGGATTGAGTGTTCCAAGTAATTCGAATCGATGGCGCCGATCGAAATCGGACCGGCCCCATTCGCCAGTCAGGTCGTATGCATTCGGCGGAAAATAATTTATGCCACTAGTATCGTCATGAGAGGAAGACAGCCGATATTGGACCATGCCGTTAAAGTATCGAGTGACCTTTCCTCGCAGTGTAACTTCTAAAGAGTTACTACTGCGTCGGCCGGCAGATTCAATCTGCCGCAGCACTCCGATAGAAGGCTCGGGCCGCGCGGAATAGGCGGGCGCCACGGGTGCGTTGATGTCTCGTGAACGAAATTGATCGAAACCTTGAAAGCCTAAATAAGAAATCGCCAGGCTGGTTGCTTTCTGAAGTTGCTGCTCAACCGTGAAGCTGTACTGCAGCACAAAGGGGATATTCACGTTTGGTTGCAGAACGGTGATGCCAACCGGCTGCGACGCCAGGGAGCCGCCGCCGCTCAGAGGATCAGGATAGCCGGGATTGACTAGAGTGTATTGCCGGAGCTTTGTTCCGTTGAAGAGCAGGATGTCCTGAATCGGTCGCGCTCCTGAGCGATCGTAAAAGACACCGGCGCCACCGCGAAAGACTGTCCTTTGAGACTTACCAGGCGAGTAAGCAAAGGAAAAACGCGGCGCGAGGTTGTTGTTATCATGAAAGAAATTCTGCCAGTCGTAGCGCAAACCGAAGGTCAGCATGAGATTCTTTCGCGGGTGATACTCATCCTGAGCGAAGATCCCAATAACCTTCTCCAGAAAAACGATGTGCCCGTTCCCCTGCTGGTGAGTGAAGGAATAAGGATGCTGATTGTTATAGTCGCCGCCGCTGGAGAAATAGAACGTGCCGAGTGAGTTGAGATTGTTATCGTAACCACGCCGGCTGAGATCGGGGATGTTGACGCCTCCCTTAATTAAATGCCTGCCACTGGAATAAGAAACCAACTCCATCAACTGGGCGTGGTATTCGGTTCGCAGATAATCAGCCTGAGCGCCGCCGCCGGTAAACGAGTCGAGCACCACAATCTTCTGCGCGCGACTCAAACTTTCATTCGATTGTCTTTCTGCGCCAAGCAATAGGCGAAAATTGTTTACGAGTTTAGGAGAGAAGATGGTCTGCTGGTTAAAGGTAATCTCCTGCTCCATGTTCCGAGAATCGAAACCAGCTTCGGGTAACACCGTCCCACCAACTCCCTGGTTAACCACGCTTTCACCCAGATACGAGTATCGTAACGATATTGTGTTCGTTTCACTGAGCGAGTGATCGAGTTGAGCTGCAATCTGGGTGGTCCGCGCCGGCGCGGCGATATTCGCCTGAATAATGCCGTGGACACCTTGAGCATAGACAACTGATTGCAGGTCTTCTTCGCGGTGACTCGCCGAAACAAGAAAAGAACTTTTCTTGTTCCCAAAGACCGGGCCGGTCAGCACGCCCTCATAGATTCGTCGCTGCTCCGGGGGCCGGGTGAGTGCGAAGGGATCGCGGGCATTGAGGTGAGCATCTCGGAAAATAAAATTGAATGTGCCGTGGTACTCAGGAGATCCCGGCTTGGTAATCACTTCGATTCGGCCCCGGCCCGGACGTTGAAACTCCGCCGCATAAGGGTCCTGGTTGATTTTGATTTCTTTGATGGCCGAAGGCGAGACTCCCACGTTATTGACTTCCATCCCGTTCACGACCAGCGAAACACCGTTGGTTCCAACACTGCCGGGATCGAGAAAGCGAGACATTGCGGCAACATAGTCCTGATCAAAGATCGGCAGGTTGCTCAGCGATTGCTCAGACATCGAGACACTATCGCGATTGTTTGCTGCCTCGGTGGAAATCTGGTCGGAAGTAGCTGTCACTGTTGTTTCCTGGTGCAAGCTGGCAATTGCTAAAGTGACCTGCAACGGCGGTGAGGGCCTGCCGTCCAACCTAACCTCAATAGTCGTGGTTTCGAATCCGGGTGAGGTGATTTGAACCTGGTAGTCGCCGGGTGGAACCAGTTTGAACTGAAAACCGCCTGATTGATTAGTAGTCGCGGATTGGCGCACCGCGTGGGCCATGATCAAATGCATCTCAGCGCCCGCAATGGATGCTCCCGTCTGATCCCTAACCACTCCTGAGATTGAAACACCTTTGGCTGGTCCTTTAGCATAAGCAACAGAAAAACAAAACAGGAGTAATGCTGTTAAGGCCAAATGGACCATGATCATAGGTTCTGTGTGTGGGGCCTCTGCGAGTCTTTGATCAGCGACTCATGATTAAGAGCGTAAAACTGCCCGGAACCATGGGCGGTCGCGGTCTCGGTTGCTGAGCAGTCGGCGCCGGCGCCGTACCAAACTCGGCAGTCACCAGGTACACCTGATGAGTCTTGGTATCGAGCGACATGGTGCGGGCTCGAGCCTGGGTCGGCACGTTCTCGACGAGGCTAAACTTATCAGGCGAATCTTCATGAACGACGGTCAACGTCCCTTCGCCGTTAGAAGAAAACGCGTATCCCGTTTCCGGGTCGAAACCGGCCGCATCAGTTCCGGCGCCGGTAGGAACCGTAGTGATAACCTGCCCCGTATCCGCGTTGACGATCGCCATTACCTTGTTCGAGCAAACGGAGAACAACCGCCGATGCTTGCGATCCATCGCCAGCCCGCTCGGTTCTTCGCCGGGAGTAATCTTCCAACGACTCTCTACGGACAGTTTGTTCGCATCAAACTTAACGATCTCACTGGTGTCTTCAATGTTGACGAACACGTGACCCTTTTCGTCCGCCACAGCAAACTCGGGCTTACCGCCCAGAGGAATTGTGCCAACAACTGTTCCGGCTTTTGCGTCAATCGCCGTTGCATCTTTGCTTGCGCCGTTGAAGGTGAACACGCGCTTCGATGCTGGATCGTAAATGATGGCGTCGGGATTTTTCCCCACAGGAGCGGTTCCGAGCGCCTTCAAAGTCCCGGTTTCGAAAATTGTGACATTGTTATCGCGACCGTCACTGATAAAGCCCTTGTTCATGTCGTCCACGATAGCGATGCCATGCACGCCATTGGTGTTGGGAATATCGCCAACAACAGCGGCGCTGTCAGCATCAACTACCATTACATGGCTGCCTCGCGAGATGTAGACGTGGCGGGCCTTGCTATCGACGTATAAGTAGTCCCAGCCACCGTCGCCTCCCAGAGTCACCTTCTTGGCCAGGTGATAACCTGACGGTCCCATTGCGCTGGTCGTACGGATGCGAACTGAAACCAAGCCGAAAGCCAACGCCAGCGTGCAAAGACTCACAATTTTCATCTTCATAAGCTCCTCCAACAATAACCAAATTGCCTCGCAGTACTGACGCCGTATATCGCGCGTTGTTTGTAACGAGTCAAAAACTCCAAGCCAATCCAACCCCATATTCCTTAGCGTGTCGATCGTACTCAGGCACGATCGTCGGCCATCGCTTCGAGACGCGCGACTCCTCTTCGTCACCGCCACCTGAAACGGAAGGCCTGACATGATGAGTCTTATAGACATAACGACCGATGCCATAGCCCATCGAACTGCCGACCAACACATCTGAAAGGTAATGGTTGTGACCGGTGAAACGCGCAACACTTACGGAGCTGGCGACTCCGTAAGCCGCGACCTGGATTAGCGGTCGATCGTGATACTCGTTAGCAATGACCGTGGCCACCGACCACGCCGAAATTGCGTGACCCGATGGGAAAGAAGATCCACCGTCAAAAAAATCGCTACGGCTGCGTCCGTCAGTGGGCCGTGTTCGTTGTGTGATTTCTTTTAGTGAAGTAACAACAATGCCGCTGTCAATCAGCGCCTCAGTTGCCAGAATTCCGGTTTCGCGCGCACGCCGATCATTCTTTGCTCGTCCGAATGCGTAGAAGGTCGCCGCCGCGGCAAACGTGTAATAACCCGCTCCGGCATAGCTGACTCTTCGGCTCACATTCAACTGCGAGTTTGACTCAGCAATCTCATCGCCCGTGCTTTGATCAGTGGCTATCAGCGCCGCCGTTCCCAGGGTCAGCGGAGCGAGCCAGCGGCCGTCACGCGTGTGCAAGTGAAATGGCGAGGTCCAGATCGCCTTCTGATCACGCAAAATGTTTTTGAAGAACTCGCGCTCAAGAGTTGGCGTTGGAGCTGCGCTGGGCGTTGGTGAAGGTGACGGCGAAAGAGTCTGCGCCATCGCACTCAAGCCAGTTGCCAGGGTGATCGCCAACACACCAATACCCAAACCAAAATTCCAGCGTATGGAAAAGCTCATAAAATCGCCTTGTTCTTTCCGGGAGACGAAGGCCGTGCCGGCGACCCAAATGCCGCATTATCATCTCAACCAAATGGTGTTCATTGCTCAGAATTTCTGCTCAATAATAGAAACCATTGTGACCAGTAAAAGATTAGAAAATCCTGAAAAGCGCTTTGGCTCAGGTTTCTCATGACTTTCTAACGTGTTTTCACGCTAATATTTGCTTGTGCGACTGCTTCTGGTTGAGGACGAGCAAAAGCTGGCAGCCTTCATCAAGAAAGGCTTAGAGAAAAAGTGCGGCCACGCTCTGGATGTTGTCCACGACGGCGAACAAGGTCTCCTCTATGGCGGTGCAGTCGATTATGATCTGATCATTCTTGACATCATGCTGCCGCGCAAAGATGGACTTACAGTCTTGCGTGAGTTGCGCGGGGCGGGAGTGAAAACACCAATCCTCCTTCTGACTGCGAAGGCTAATATCGAGAGCAAGGTAGAAGGGCTGGACAGCGGTTCCGATGATTACTTAACCAAGCCGTTCGATCTGCGCGAACTGGTTTCCAGAGTGAATGCACTGCTGCGCCGCAACAGTGTCGACCAACCCATCGAACTGAGGATTGCAGATCTAATGCTCGATCCGGTGCGGCGGGTGGCGCGGCGCGGCAATCAAATTCTCGGACTCACCGCTCGTGAATTCAGTCTGTTGGAATATCTGATGCGGAAGAGAGGACACGCGCTGTCACGCGCACAGATAATGGACCATGTATGGTCAGGTGAGTTTGAAGGCACCTCAAATATCGTCGATGTATATATCAAGTATTTGCGCAGCAAAGTAGATCAGCCGGGCATGATCAAGCTCATACACACGGTTTGGGGAGTTGGTTATCGACTGGGCGAGAGCGATGAAGCATGATTACTTCTCTTAAGACTCGCATTGCTGTCTGGTACATTTCACTCTCAACCCTGATACTGGTGTGCCTGGGCGTTGCGCTTTATCTCATAATCTCGCACAGCATGATGAATGAGCGTCGCGCCCTGATTGCGCAGGATCTCGCAAAAATACCTCAGGTGGCCCAGCGATTCGGTAATCGCGGAATGGAGCGGATGCTTGACGAGGCGCAGGAGGAAATACCTTTAAAGCCGGCAGACGAGTTTGTCCAGATCTTTACTCCTGACGGTAGTTACGTCGCGACTTCTCCTAATCTCAAAGGACGAAGTCTGCCGTTTCGTCCGGAACTAGCCAACAGCATCCCTTCCCAATTTGAAGCTGTTTCAATTTCAGGTGACGCCTCTCCGGCTCTTCTCGGCGCGACCAACATCGCACTGAACGGCCAGCCTTACGTTGTTGCTATTGCAGCCTCACTCTCGAATGTTCGCGCCATTCAAAGGCGATTGCTTGTTACTCTTTTATCGTTGATTCCGGCAGCGATTCTGCTATCACTGATTGGCGGCGCCCTGCTTGCCCGTCAAGCAATTGAGCCGCTCGACCGCATGACTACCACCGCTCAACAAATCTCAGCCGAGCACTTAACTAAGCGGATTGAACTGCAACGCGCAGATGTCGAACTGAGAAGCTTGGCGGACTCATTCAATCAGATGCTTGACCGTTTGGATCAGTCCTTTAAACAGATTCGACAATTCACGGCTGATGCCTCTCATGAATTGCGCACGCCCGTGTCAATTCTCATGGGAGAGACTGAACTGGCCGTCAATAACCTGCTTGACTACGAAGAGTGCAAAGCGGCCTTGGCCAGCCGTCGTGAAGAACTACAGCGAATGGCCCGGATCATCGACGACCTGCTTGCCCTCTCTCAATTTGATTTCGCTGAGCGGACATTGCAATCCAAACGCTTGGATTTTACGGATCTAGTAATCGAGGTTTGCGAGCAGCAGCGTAATCAGGCAAGAGTGAAGGGAGTTGAACTGGAACTAATTGATACTGTTCCTGTGACTATCGAAGGCGATTCATCACGTCTGCGACAAATGGTTCGGAATATTCTGGATAATGCAATTAAGTACACTCCAAAAGGCGGCAAAGTTACAGTCGAGTTGCAGCCCTCAGACGACGGGATGTGCGTGTTGCGAGTATCCGATACTGGAATAGGAATCCCCGAGAGTTCAATGCCTCATATCTTCGATCGCTTTTACCGCGTGGATAAAGCACGCACCAGAGAAGAGGGCGGCAGCGGCTTAGGACTAAGTATTGTTAAAGAGATCGCCGAAGCTCATGGTGGACGGATCGGCGTCCAGAGTCAGGTCGGCGCGGGAACTATCCTGACGGTTGTCTTGAAGGATGTTTTTTCCCCGAAACCGATTGAGGACAACTTCGTCACAGAATTGCGTGTCTAACAGTTACCCGGCACATTAGAATAGCGAAATCGGATTCCTCAAGGGAAATCTCCCCCTCTTGGCCTCTTGAGAATCGGTCTTCGAAACCCAAAATGAGTAGCTAGAGGATTCAAGGAGTACCCCAATGTTCCGATTAAATTCGCCCGCAAGATTGACGACCGTTGTAGCGTTAGTTTTCGCCTTTGCTGCCGCTTCGTTGGCTAAGACGCACTCAGACTCCCGATTCGAAAACATCAAAATCAGCAACTTCGGCCAGATGGATGACCGCTTTTACCGGGGCGCGAGGCCGAAAGAGAGAGATTTCGGAGATCTGAAAGCCCTCGGTATTCGAACCGTCATCGATCTCACCGATGATTCAAATAATGAAAAAGGATACGTTGAAGCTCAGGGCATGCAGTACATCAATATCGCGATTCCTGATAAACAAAACCCGAGCGATCAACAGATTGCGCAGTTTCTTAAGGTCGTTAACGATCCGGCCACAGGTAAGTTTTATGTGCACTGCGCCGGCGGTCGCCATCGCACGGGCGTGATGGGCGCCATTTATCGCTTCCATAATTACCACTGGAATTTAGACCAAGCCTACAAGGAAATGCTGGACTTCGACTTCTATACGACCTGGGGTCATGGTGGTCAGAAGAAGTTCGTCGAAAACTATGCTCAGCGATTTCAGACAATGCCAGCCACGACCAGTGTGGTAACTAATAATAAGTAGAGACCATCAGGTTAGCTGCGGGAAGCCGTCGATCGGCGGCTTCCTGCTCGTCTCGCCAATGTCACCAATGGCTTCGCGATACTTTCCAGAGAGTCTCGACTTACTGTTAGGGCCGCCTCCATGTCGAAGGGTGGACTCCATCACCACTATTTCCGGTTCAATGTTCGCGACGGTTTCAACCAGACACCCATTGATCTAACAGCCTTCTCGGGCGTCCAAAGTGCCGGCCGTCTGCAACCGAAGGCTTCGGCTGCTTACACAATCTCAGATAAAGTACCGCTCACCTTCTTCGTAAACTACGAACGAAGTATCACGAAATCCAACGTTACCAACACATCGTTAAATCATCCCAGCAATCGGTGACGTCAAGATGCTTGTGTAAAAGCTCGAGGGCGGTTTCACCGCTGCATAAGTATAAATGCTGCCCGAGTGAAGGGATCAACTATCACTCACCTTCTGCCGCCATACTTTTGGTGCTTCTTATACCTATTCCGCTTGAGTGCGCGGTCGGCTAATTCATTGAACAATGCGACAAGTGCAATGACACCAAGGACTGCCAATGCAAACCCCTGCCAACCATATTCGCCGTGCAGAAAGATTAATGAGAGTTTATCGGAACTCACGACCGTGCCCACGTTCCTGAGGTTAGGAGAATCGGGGCACGAAGAAATCGCACCCCATTCTCATGACGAAGTGATTAGTAAACGGGATTCGCTTACCAATACTTCAGAACGTCAAGCCAATCTGCCCTTGAAAAGATCGGGGAGACACGAAGTGTGTTCCGCTGAATGTTGATTGAAAGTTGTAAAGAGCTTCCTTGTTTGTCAGGTTAAGAACGTTGAAGCGCAAGGTCACTTTGGTTCGTTCCGTCCGGAAAAGATTGTCAGTGCCGACGCTAAAGTCGAACAGGTGACGAGGCGCAATTCGCGGCGGATTGGTATCGTCGTTCGCGGTACCGTCTGCGGGAATACGGACTCGCAACGCACCGCGATGCGGATCGCTGCACTCAGTAATTGCCTGTGTTGGAGTGGCGAAGGTGCTACCACAGAACAGCCCGATTTGTGCTTGTTGATCTGCGGAGAAGTTTAAGGCAGTAGCAAAATCCGGCACTGCACCGGACACCAAGCCGCTGTCATAACGCCAGGTAAAGGCGACGTATGGTGACAGACGTTTCCATTGTTGGAATTGATACTGCACCTGTGTTGTTTGCTGAAACGCCTGATCGTGATCGATGCGAAAGACGCCCGCCGGCAAATCAGAATTAAAGAATAGTCCGCCGCTCTCCGGTGGGAAGTAACGTGCTCTCGTATGACCGGCTACGATGAAAGCCGATAGCCCTTTATAGTTCGTCAGATTTAGGCGAGCACTAACACCATCGAGTTTTGACTGGTCCCAAGAAATCGGGAATGTGACCGAGGTATTGAAAAGCACGTTGAAATCGTAGGCATTGTTGGTGTGCTTATAGAAGTAATCGCCATCCAAAACCAGATGACTTCCCAGTGCTTGCTGGAATCCGAAATTGAATTGGTTCCGTCGGCCCGGTTTGAGTGGGAGATTACTGGTATCGCCTAAAATCCCGTTTCCCAACCCACCGGCACCGGTTGCACTCGACAAGATCAAATTCTCGTTGTAGGGAGTTTCAAAATTGCGGGTGTACGCGCCGCGCAAGACTGTGTTCGTTCTCTTGATTAGGTACGAAACACCGAGACGCGGTTGCAAAGCTTTGTCGTGCGTAATCCCGTCGTAATTATCAAAGCGAACCCCCAATAGAATAGTAGCGTTTCCGAGTGTCAGACTGTCTTGCGCAAACAAGGCCTCCTGTTTGATGTCGGTGTGACCATGAAATGCGAACGGACTGCCGCCTCGAGTGAGGTCAAACGTTAATAGACCAGGTAAAAAGTCTGGACTTTCTGGATCGTTGAACTCGGGATCAGTAATGCCGAATTGGAACCCCTCTGTCAAAAACGTGTGTGAGAATTGAACGCCGAACTTGGCATTGTGCCTCCCTTTCACATAGGACAGGTCCGTCTTGATTCCAACATTATTCAACCTGCGCGATTCGTTGAAAGTTAACGGCTGGTCCGAAAAGGGATCTGGACTGTTGAAGTACTTGACATTGTCTAACCGATAGTACGGATTGATTGAAAGTACTGTCGTCGGACTGAAAATATGTACATAACCAGGAGCTATGTTGATTGAGTTAACCAACTGCCTCTGGTCCTGCCCAAGAGCTTGCTGATCGAATTCATTCGGAGTCTCGAACCTGTTGCGCGCCACAAACAAATTCAGGTGGAAAGTGTCTTTGGCGTTTGGACTGTAGTCAATTCGATCGAATAAGTTGATGGCCCTGCCCCGGTCATGCAACACGGTAAATTCCGGCGCATCGAGAAAACGCCCCGAGCGGTCGAAGTTGAAAGCCATAAAGTTTCCAACCTTGGCGTTGCCGTAGGCTAGGGATGCGTCCTCGTGAGTGGTACCGAAACTGCCGTAGAGTGTGTTGAAACTGCCGGTAGGTTTTCTTTGATTCAGGCCGGAGCGAGTCACCGCATTGATTACTAGACTCGTCTTGTCCCCAAATTCCGGGGGAGCCGCTCCCGTTACAACCTCCAACGATTGAATGGCATTAATAGGGATCTGCGTTGAGAACGCCTTGCTTTGCTGATCCGAAATCGGCTGGTTATCTAATGAGATATTCACTTGGGCGTGGTCTCCCAGTGGGTGCATGAATCCATTCGAGTCAGCCACTACACCAGGAGCAGCAAGCGTTACGGCATCGCTCAAGCCGTTTGCAGGAGAGCCAACAGGTAGCCGGTTAAGCAGATTCTTATCGACATCCGTATGAGACGAAGGGACGTTTTCAAGAACGTCGGCGCCACCGGTGGTGATAGTGACTGTTTCAGTAGCACCACTGATTGCAAGTGCGACATCTATGTTGATCGGTACGGCGGAACGCACGTTCAACGTCTGTTGCGCGGCAGCGAAACCGCTGGCCTGTGTAGTGAGGACATAAGTGTTGAACGGCACATTGTTAAAATGAAACGTGCCGTCGGTGCCTGTAGTTGTCGTTTGCTTGTATGAAGTGACTGCGTTTTCGATTGTTACGTTAGCGTTGGGAACGACCGCATTATTCGGATCTCGCACTGTGCCGCTAACATTTCCCGCCGTCAATGATTGACCCAAAGCTATGTAGCTTAGGCTTACGATGAACGCTAACGAAAATATAGATCTAACTACGTTGGGAAGAGTGACATTACGAATCATGGCATTTACCTCGCAAATTGAAGCAGCAGCTTATGGCTCGGTTAGACCCTCTCTGAGAGATGATCAAATAAGCCGAATAGATTCGCGTGGTCCACTCAGTGAAGTAGATCTGCGGCGAACCTGTGAGCTGAACAATTAGAAGGTAATCGGAGGTGCTCGGCCTTGAGCAATACTCTGAGTTCTGGAAACAAATGAGACTGAGAGTTGTGGGTTAACGAAGGCTGATGCTGTGATCGCCGCGAGTATTGCCGGCGTGAAGATTTCGGCGTTCGATAATGTTCGTTGAAACTGGCAGACGGGACAATCCCCGGGCCGGGCAGGTTCCTGCGTCGTCGAGGATGGAACATTGATCTTTGCTGAGTCGCTTGTCTCAGTGAAGAATGTAGTCTGAGACGGATCTCGTGAAAGACTTCCATGCCGGTGCGTTAATCCGACCGTAGAACTAAACCCGATGAGGGCTAGCAGTACATAAGCCAACGCACGCGAGCGAGCCACGCGCGGGCGATAATTAACTGACTGAAGCCTCACTGTCATATTTCTACAGAACCCGGACCTCTACCCGACCTAAAAACTTAGTCTCGTCACTGCATATTGTCAACTGAAATCGCCTTTTAAAATTTGGGAGTGGTTCGCGAAACCGCAGATGAGTAGTGATGACGGACTCAACGCAACCCCTTACAGGTAGCCGTGTCCGGTACAATATGCGTGCAAAAAATTGAATCTTTCACAATATCGCTGATGGTAGGACGGGTGTGCTATCGGCACTTACGCAGGAGTGAACTGTCGTTAACTTGGGCGTCGTTTCAACTGACGCAAATTATTAATAAAAGGGCTTTCTCGGTCCCCGTCAAGTTTGATCTCTACACCTCGAACGCGCATGGCGGTTCTCAGCTACACGCCCGCGACGCGCTCGATGATCCAAACAGATGAGATTACCAGTGCCAACGACGCCGCGATGAGACGGAGTGTGTGATAGTTCTCGCGTTTGCTCAACAGGAGCAGGGGAAAAGCAGCGCTCATGATAGCAATCTGCACGATCTCGATACCCACGTTGAACCCAAAGATAGAAAGGGCCTTTTGTAATGGCTCAAGCCGGAGCGAACTCAAAGCTTGTGAGAACGCGAGCCCGTGGACTAAGCCGAATGCCAACGCGATCGTAGTTTCCCGCTGCGCAAAGATCGGACGGATCGCGTGAATCGCGGTCACGAGGATCGAAGTGGCGATCGCCACCTCGACAAACCGTTCGTTAATCGATAGGAACCCGTACGACCCCAGCACAAGAGCGACGGAATGCCCAATAGTGAACGAAATGCTGATCGAGAGAAAACGCCGCACCGAGTAGCGAAATCCCTGGTATAGCGTCCAGCGTCCATCCGCGATTGCGAGCGGCGCAACTATGAGAAGCGCAAGGAGGAACAAAATGTGATCAGTCCCTGTGACTATATGTTCCATTCCCAGCGTGATCATCGCTGCCAAGCCACGAAACAAATTTCCACCTGCCGTCGATACGAAAAACGGCCGCACTTTGCTGTCCGTTATGTCTGAGCGTATCGCGCCGATCGTCACCTCTTTACCTTCGCCGATCACGCCTGAGTCGAAATCCTGAACGACCTTTACCAACGCAAAATGCGTCGGCACTTGATGGATAACGGCATCGTAGTCGAGCCAGAAGCTGCGCGGATTAAAACCGCTGGTTACCGGCGCGTGAACAGTCAGACTAAGTTCCTGATACCGGCCCACAAATTGATCGTTCGCCGTCGAGACCTGCACATCATCTATCTCGTAAGGCTGGTCAACGTTGGTCGCCGAGACAAATCGCAGGTGCTTCCGGAAGTAAGCCTTTACCGCGTCCCGGTCTTCGACGTTCAAGAGGACAAGCGAGAGTTCGGGAACGGGCACACGTATCTCTGCGAAAATGTTTTTTTCGCCAAGCCGGATCGCAATATCGGTATTCGGCATCGGGTGCGCGGAGATGGAGGTGGCCCACCCGATAAAGAGCACGGCGATGATGACGATTCTCATTTATTACCGCCGTAATCGGTCTGCTTGTCGCGCCAGACACTATGCGGGTGTGCCCCCGGCAGCGAAGCTCCACGCTGCATCGAGAGCTCTATCCAGACCGATGGGCCATCTATGCGGACGTAATCGTTGACTTGGTTGACGTCAGGGGTGCCGGTAAACGAAAGGTAAGTATCTGCAAGCTGGCTCGTGTAATGTTGCATGATCATCCCCGCGCCTTCGTCAAAAACATCGTCAACATACGTCTCGATGGCTTTTATCACGAGAGCTTGTTTTTCCGGCGTGAGGTCGCCAACGCGAATGCCCGAGTGATTGACCGGAAACGTATCGTCTTTCTGCGGCCCGACCAGTACGTCGGAGAATGTCTGACTGAGTTTCGCTTTTGCTGTTTCCTCGTTGCTCAACGCTTTGAGCAGTGTTGCAAAGGCTTGCTGCTCTGATTGTATGGGATTGTTTTGACGACCGTTCTGATCGAACTGGCCAAAGGGCTCGACACCGCGGAATGACGGTGTCGCACCCACAAGCTTTCCATCGCGGTACGTGTTCGCCAAGGCGAGATGGTGACCACCGAACTGCAACTCCCATGTACCTGTCGCTGCGGGAGTTCCTAAAAAGGCGAAGTGGAAATTCCCCGAGCTAAAACCATTCTCTTTTGTCTTCGCATACAGGTAATCGTCAGCGTTGAAGATCTGCTCGATCTCGTCATAGCCCTCACCGGGTGTCGCCGAGGTCGCTTGCTTCAGGATCTGTTTTACGATCGCGAGTTGGTTTCGGTCGAGTTTATCTAATGTGATTCCCACTCGATTGCGATAGCCCATCGGTGGGAAGTTACTCCACCTCTGTGCGTTCGTGAGCGAGTAATCGAGTTGGACGGACGCCAGGGCGTCGCTCGACAATGTCTTTTTTAGCTCGCCGGCCAGGCACACCAGATGTTCGTGGGCTTTCTTGTCCCTGCACAACTCGGCCGCTGCACTGTCGTCGACGGCGCCGATATTCACGTCAACCGAGCTATACGAACTGCTAGCAAAGAAAAATCGGTAAACGCCAAATGCAACTCCGGCAATAATGATCACTGCCACGATCAACGCCAGTACTTTCTTCATGCGCTCCCCCTATTTTCGCGTCTCTTAAACAGGATTGCGGTGAGGGTCCAGAAACCGTTACTCCCCAAGATGCGCCTTTGGCACCTTAGAAGTAAAGTCGATGCGACCAGCGTGCACTTAAAAATCACTCGAAACCTTGAGGAGAGTGAAATCTGCCATGTTTCGAGTTTAGGTCGGCCTGGTAGCCAGCATTGTATTGCGTAGTCTCTACTTGCCGAGTGATCGAAGCAGCAGCTTCGGCGCTGTATTTCTCAATGCGCTTCCGACCATAGCTCCCAGCCAGGTTGAGACTACGGTGGCCACAGACTCGTAAACACGACCCGACAAGAAGTAAAGCGATGTGAAGGAAGTACCTTAGAGACAGAGAGCGCCAAGACCGATTGCAAAACGCAGGTAACTCAATCGTGTACTGCAGCTGAGCGATTGATCTGTGATCGCAGGATCGGCTGAGTGTCTCTACGACGTCAGCGCCTGCGTCGATCTCATTGAAAAGGCAAACTGTTTATGGCGAATTCGAAGTTACCGGTGTTGTGGTCCGATATTGTAAAAAACCGAAGCGTCAGCAGCAGCGTTTGTTACGCTTGCGAAGGGAACTACAAACGGAAAGTACCGGATTAGTGGAAATCCCCCGCTCGGCGTTTCTCAAGGCGAGCACGCCGATAAACCTTTTGGCGCTTGCTGGGTTGTGAAGCTGCCTTAATAGTACATGGCGAACGAATATGCTTGCGCTGTTAAGGCATGAGAATCTGGATGGGGAATTCCCAGCGGACGCCGAGTCTCTGCGTAATGAGCGGTCATATTACTCAAAACATTTTGTGTAAAGGAGAAAAATCATGGTTCAAATCTCAAGTGATGTCACCAAGAATGTCGTTCTCGTTCATGGCGGTTTTGTCGACGGCTCTGGCTGGGAAGACGTGTACCAAATACTTAAGCGTGACGGCTACAACGTCAGCGTCGTTCAGAATCCAACGATATCGCTAACCGGTGATGTCGCTGCGACGCGAGCAGTGCTCGATGCCCAGGATGGTCCTGCAGTTCTGGTAGGTCATTCATATGGCGGAGTCGTGATTACCGAAGCCGGCAATCATCCAAACGTTGACGCTCTCGTTTACATTACCGCTTTCGCGCCGGACGCGGGGGAATCGGTCGGGACGCTGATCGCCAATCCGGCGCCCGGTGCGCCAGTACCGCCGATCCTTCCGCCCGTTGACGGTTTTCTCATGCTTGATAAAGCGAAATTTGCGGAATCATTCGCCGGGGATGTAGCGCCCGAAAAGGCCGCGTTCATGGCGAACTCCCAAGTGCCCTGGGGATTGGACGCTCTCAATGGAGCCGTGAGCACACCTGCGTGGAAAACCAGGCCGAGTTGGTACCTGGTTGTGACCGAGGACAAGATGATACCGCCGCCGGCACAACAATTTATGTCCCAACGCGCCGGTTCAACGATTAAAGAGGTTGGCGGCAGCCACGCCATTTACGTGTCCAACCCTCAGGCCGTCGCGGACATTATCAAAGAAGCTGCGACCAGGAGATCAAAGGCTTCAGCGCAAACATCCTGACTGTGCGAGTGGTGCGTTCTAAACGGGCGATACAAGAGGGCTTCGTCTAGGTATCAATCTGACGAGGCCCTGGTGGGGACGCAAAAAGTCTTCGGACTCGAAAATCCCCGATGATCTCCAGAACAACATGGAAGGGAGAATGAATAACACAGAAATAGTCAGCAGATTTCTGGCAGCGGAAGCAAAGCGGGATGTTCAAGGAATGGCCGATGTTTTGGCTGAGGACATTGTTTTTGAAATGCCATTTGCCCTGCCGGGCTTACCTGACCGCGTTGAAGGAAAGGGTACTGTGGTTGAGTTTCTGGAAAAGTTTCTCGGCAAAGAGCGCGGCATGTTTACCGGATGGGATCTTCACAATATTCAGATCTATGCCGGTGGCGACCCGGATCTTGTCTTCGCTGAATTGGATGGGCAAGGTGTGGTAGCCCAAAGTGGGTACCAGTACCGGCAAAACCGACGGACGTATCAGCCACTGGCGTGAATACTTGAATCCCATTCCGTTGCAAGAGGCGATTGCTTCTATACAAACTGGGCAAGTCCAGTCCGCGCACTCTCGCGGCTAGCACTTGATCGGTTACGGCCTATGCGCTCAGCCTTGAGTGCAGCACCGGTATGCCGGTTGAAACCGCGTAGCGAGATTTCGCAATGGGAAGGAAGTCGCCGAATGTTGTTAGGCGTCGAGGATCGCGGCGCGCCTGGTTTCTAATCATGACTCTCTTTCGATCGAGAAACCCATTCGCGTACGTAGCTGGGACAGTTTCTGAGTTCGATTCCGTTCGCCTCCGCGACGGCAAGAGCGTCGACCGCCTCCCGACTAACTAGAGTAACCTGGGTCAGATCAATCGCTAATTCACCTTTCCTTGTCTTCTCTCTTTCCATCAATTCCCTCAGCGTCGCGACGTAGGTACAGTCGATGCGTCCAATCATGTGCAAGACCACAACGCCATCCGGTGTAAGAACTCGTTCAATTCTGCAGGTCATTGTGTACCCACGTTTAAAGTCGGCTGCTGCTAGCCGAGAATCAGTTGGGCAGCTCGGCCCGCGATCATGTGGGTCGACGCGGCTGTCCCCGGCCCGGTAATGATCCGAGGCATCACGGAGGCGTCCGCTACGCGTAAACCAGTGATGCCGTGCACGCGAAGCTCTGGATCGACAACGGCGAGCTTGTCTACGCCCATCTTGCAAGTACCAACTGCGTGTCCAAAACTTGTCGAGGCAAGTCGAGCAAGTTCGCGAATTTCCTTGACACCCGCCCTCTGCCCCGGAATGAGTTCGTTGTCACGCAAATTGTCGAAGGCGTGTTGACTCCCGAGCTTACGCGCCGCTTCGATGGCCCGCACAACAGCCTCGAAGTCGTGATCCGTGCCGAGGTAGTTACCGTCGATCACGGCGGCATCCTGAAAGTTGTTACTCGCCAGACGGACGGCGCCTTTGCTCGTTGGTTGCACCAGCGCCGGCGCGATCGTGAACGTGTCCGGGGAAGGAGTTCCGAAGCGCGCGGCTACTTCGGGCGTAACCACCGGTAGTTGATGAAGCACAAGACTAATGTCTATGTCACCCGAAAGGCCGCTCGACAAGTAAACCTCTGCCTCGACGGCATTGCTGCCGGCGGGCCGGTCCGGCATCTTGCCTTTGTATTTGAACACAACGCCGGAGACGAGCACGTGGTCCTGCAGATTCTCGCCAACGCCAGGCAGGTTCTCGACGACGTCGATTCCAAAGCTGCGAAGCGCCTTTGCTTCCCCGACGCCTGAGAGCATCAGCAGCTTCGGGCTATTGATGGTACCAGCGGCAAGGATCACTTCCTTGTCTGCCGCGATATCCCTTACCACGCCGTCCGTCATTACCTTGACACCCACACAACGAGTGCCATTGAAGTTCAGCTTCACGACGTTGGTGTTGAGCAGCAGAGTGAGGTTCGGCCTCGACAGCGCCGGGTGCAGAAAGGCACGAGCGGCGCTCACGCGAGTCCCATCCGCTGCGATGTTCATGTTGATATAGCCGGCGCCAGCGCACATTGGTCCATTCACATCATCCAGAATGGGAATGCCCATTTGGCGAGCAGCATCGATGAAGGCGGGCGCTGTGTGGTGAGGATTCTTTGGACGACGGATGTGGATTGGACCACCAGAACCTCGCCATTCATTCGCGCCGCCTTCCCAATCCTCCTGACTCTTAAAGACCGGAAGCACATCGGCGAAGGCCCAACCCTTGGCTCCGTTTTCCGCCCACCCATCGTAGTTCGCTTGAGTGCCGCGTATCCATACCATCGCATTGATGCTGGTGCCGCCACCGAGTACATGGCCCAAGGCCATATTGAACTCGCGATTATTCAATCGTGGCGACGGGAGGATCGGCAGGTGGTAATCGAGCGGACCAGCGACATTGTAGAACCAAATACTTGGCTCCAGGATCGTTGGTGCGTCGTCTGGTCCTCCGGATTCGATGACAAGGACTTGCGCGCCGGACGCAGACAATTCTGCCGCCAGAACCGAACCGGCTGCCCCTGTTCCCACCACGATGTAGTCATATCGCCTTTCGTCATTCGACTCGTTGATCATTTTGAACTCCCGGATTCATAACTTTCGTTAACTTGGCTATCACGCCCGCTGCACAAATATTCCGGAAAAGTGTTGGCGATTCCGATAGAAAACAATCAACCACAAGACTGTTGCGACCGCCGCTGGTGGCGCTCCGCTCGGATTCATGAACACATGAAAACAAATGATGTCTACGATGATCGGCCCAAGCAAAAACGAGCCCAGGTCGCAAACCGGGTCGGTTCCGCGGTCTGCTAACAGAGTCCATCTCACGGCAGCTTATCGAAAAAGAGATAAACGGCTGCGATCCGGCCGTCTCGGGCGATAATGAAATCAGTGCCGGCGACCGCTGGCTCCTCACCAGGTCGACCCTCTACCCATCGGATTCGCCCGGCATTGCCCAGTTCCTCGGGCTCGCCAATTGGCTGATATCGAAAGTCTGCGCGAGTAGCGCGGATCGAGCCCGCGACGCGATCGATCTCGTCGCGCCCATGGTAGACGCGCCCGCTGGGTTCGTAGAACACGCAATCTTCGGTGAAGATCTCGTCGATCGCTGCGCGCCGACGGATGGGGTCATTTTCACCGAAGACGTCGTGAAGATTGCGGGTCAGCAAGGTCGCTATGCTGTAAGACATGCCTTGTCTCCTCTGTGCTTTGGTCTGCCATAAACCACTGAGCCCGAATACAACAAACGTCAGCCCCAGGAAAATCCCTCGGATCAGGGTTACAGTTTTCATTTCGAGCTTCCTTTTGTTAGTTTCAAAGAGTCTTACCAATTTCGGTGTCATGCTCCGTCAGTGGCGTTGAGCTGTTTCGGAAAATTCTCCTGAGCCCAGATCGTAAACCGCGTCGGTTCCCGGCCAGCTACTTTGTTTGCGAGCGCAATTTGATCGGACGAATCCGAACCCAGATAAGTATGGGCTTCCCAGTAACTGAACATCTCGGCAATTTCGTGTGCTCCGGGAAAGAAACCAACGAAGATTTCTTTGGGGACCTGCTGGTATGAAAAGTTATGCCCCTGTCGATTTAGGCTCTCAACGATTTCATTGAAGCTCATGAAATCACCGACGAGTGGTAGATACTGACCATTGCCTGCCTCATCCGGGTGTGCGAAGGCGCCAGCCACGATATCGCCGAGTTCGTTGATGTCGCCCATGTGAATGACCCGCAGTGTCGGATCAAGTGGGAGTGCCCAGCCCATCGACCCGTCCGCTTGTTTGTGCGCACCAATGGCACCCGCAAGATTTTGGTAGTAGAACGGGGCGATGACGAACGTGTAATTCTCAAAGCCGGCCTCTTTTACCAAGCGATCGATTTTGGCCTTGCCGGTGAAGTGGGGAACTTCGAACTCGCCACTGCTGATCGCTTCTACATCAGGCAGGGTTGACCAGATAAAGTGTTTGACTCCGGCATCTTTCGCGGCGCTTATGGCCGCAGTCGCCTGCTTGAACTCTTCGCTTCCTGCTTCCTGAAAATTGGTGACCAGGAAAACTCCGTGTGCCCCTGCAAATGCAGCTTTGAGTGTCTCCGGTTTGCCCAAATCTGCTTTGACGACTTCCTCAGCGAGTTCCCGATGCTTGTCGGGATTGCGAGTCAGTGCTCGCACCTTGAATCGTCCGTTAGCTTGGAGAGCACGTACCACTCCGCCTCCCTGCTGTCCTGTTGCGCCGATTACGGCGATCAGTTTTTTATCGTTCGATACCATCCTGGTCCTCCCTTTCATCTTCAATCATTCAAAATTCAATCGCGCCCGTGCGCCCCCGACGGTAATCTTCAACCGGCTTTGCCCGAAAAGTGGTCATCATCGGTATCGAAGGTTCTTGCTCCGGAGGAGCAATATGTTTATAGCCCCAAATTCCTGATCTATCCCGCTCCGTTAGGAGCGGAATGTAACTTGGAGGCCCAAAGCACATAGCGCTCCGCTGGAGCGCACAGGTATTGGTTTTGTAAGGCTATAAACATGGTGCTCCTCTGGAGCACTGCGCATTGAGAATACATGCCAAAACCACTTTTCGGGCAAAGCCTCTTCAACCTTTAAGCCGAAGGAGATTTCAGCGCATTCACAAGGATGTCGCGGAGAGGCTTCGGCGGCCGACCGGCCAAGCGCTCGACGTCGCCGGTCACAACGTCGAACGCACCCTCCGCGAAGCTCATCTGGATACTGATGACGGTGTTGACGACCTGCGCCGGCAGATTCGCATGCATCAGTCCGGCGCGCAGTTGCTCCTCAGTGATGACAACGAACGCGAGCGGCCGGCCAGTGATTTCGGCGACAAGGGCCGCCCGCTGCGCACCAGACAGGCGTTCGGGGCCGGTAGCGTTGTAGGTCGCGCCTGCATGGCCGTCGCCGATCAGAATTCCGGCAGCAGCGGCCGCTACGTCGCCGCGCGCAACGAATGCAACACGGTTCTCGGCGAGCCCGGTCAGCACGCCCTGGGCCAGCGACATCTGCGCCTGCTGCGCGAAACTTTCGGCATAGAAGTTCATACGCAGGATGGTCCATGCCGGCGCAGTGGCGATGAGACGCTGCTCGCCCCACCAGTAGGGAGTTCCGAGCACCGGCTCCTCCGCGTGGCGCGCACCGGCGGCCGACATGAAGACGATATGCTTGACGCCCGCCTTCACGGCCGCGTCGATCGCAGCGACGTTCTGCGCCCCGCGCTTTCCGGCATCGAGGCTCGGAATGATGAGCAGACGATCGAGATCCACATAGGCATCCGCGAGGCTTTCGGGCTGGTTGTAGTCTCCAAACCGGCCCTGGGCCGGCGCATTGATAGTCTCTGGCGTGCGCGAGATCGCCACGATTTTGTGCCCGTCTGCACGCTCCAGCAGTTCGGAAACGACGGCCCTGCCCAAATGACCGCTCGCACCGCTTACACCGATTTTCATATTTATCTCCTCAATCTAAATTTGGAAGGACTCCCAGTTGGGCGAGGATCACGGTCCCTGACGGATAGCAGTTGAAGGATTGAATCTTGCCGTCTTTCAAGCGAAATACGTCACAGCACGGTGCATCCATTCGCTTTCCTGTCGGCGGCACGGTTCCCTGAGGAAGTGTTAGCGGCCCCTTGTGAGTTCCCTGCAAGGCAAGCTCTACGACGACCACATCTCCGGTGACGTAAAAGTTGTACAGTTCGCGATGCATGTCGGGAAACGCGGTCGCATAAACTTCGACGGTGCGGCCGAGCTCGTCTGGCCCGCGATAGGTAACGCCAATCGACTCATCGGTGAAGGTCCCATCTTCGGTGAACGAGTTAACCCATCCGACTACGTCTTTGTCCTCGGCAACTTGGTAAGCCTTTCGAATTACTGACTCATTTTCTGTCATTGGTGAATACTCCTTTTAGCCGCGACCAGCAGCATTACCGATGCGTGCGACGCACCGAATCATCTACCGGCCCTACAAGAATAGAAGCCTGCTTGGCAAACCTTCGGCCACTCGCAGGGTTTAGTGAAACCAACGAGAAAAGGCCGATTCACTTAAAAGATGTGGGCTGGGAAGCGGTGGATTTGGTGGAAGTGGTGGCTTTTAGTGATTCCGGTGGTTTTGATCAGTCTTCAGCGAATACTTGAATCGCTTCTTATCGATTCCCAGCGCTTTGATCCTGTGGTCGAGAGTTGATGGTGCAAGTCCGAGTTTAGCCGCGGCTCCAGATGATCCCCAGACTCGTCCTCGCGTCTCGGCCAGCACCGTCTCAACGATCTCTCGTTCGCTGCGGGGTTCGACGGCACTTTTGAATTGGGGCGATGCTTCAATCCTGGAAGCTGGCGCCAACGTTTCTCTTGAAAGCCACGATTCGTCAACTGAAAACTCTCCACCAGAACTTAGAATCACCGATCTCTCGATGATGTTCTGTAGCTCGCGGATGTTTCCGGGCCAGTCATAAGCCCGCAACAGATCCAGCACCTTCTTCTCGATCGAACGAATGCTCTTGCCCGCCCGCTTCGCATAGCGTTGAACGAAGTACTCGACCAGCATTAGCAGGTCGTCTTTCCGTTCTCGCAGCGGGGGCACCTCGATGGGAAATACATTCAGTCGATAAAACAAGTCCTGGCGCAGAGTTCCATCTGCGACAGCGGCGTTGAGATCGCGATTTGTCGCAGCGATGACGCGGACATCGACATGGATGGGTTGCACTCCGCCAACACGCTCAAACTCCCGCTCCTGTAGCACTCTTAATAAAGTGACTTGAATTTCATGCGAGAGTTCGCCGATCTCGTCCAGGAAAATCGTTCCGCCGTCAGCGAGTTCGAAGCGGCCAAGCCGCCTTTGCGTGGCTCCGGTAAAGGCGCCCTTCTCATGACCGAATAACTCCGAGGCGATCAAGTCACGAGGAATTGCTGCGCAGTTCACGCTAATGAACGCGCGAGAGTTACGACCGGATCGTCGGTGGATCGCTCGCGCAACAAGCTCTTTGCCTGTTCCCGTTTCACCGGTGATCAAAACGGTGGAATCAGTGGACGCAACTTTGGAAATGCGCGAGAGGACAGTTTGCAAAGCAGAGGAGGTTCCGACTATTTCCTCAAACATCGAAGTTTCATCAATCTCTTCGCGGAGAGCGACGTTTTCGTAGTGAAGCCTGTCTTCACCCTGCTTCCTGTCTTCAATGTCAGTAGCTGTGCCATACCAACGTGTTATCTCTCCACGCTCATCTTTAAGGGGATTTAACCGGAACAGAAACCAGCGGTATCTACCGTCGTGCCTCAGCATCCGCGCTTCGAATTCATGGGCCGCCCCGTCGAGAAACCGCGCCTTTCGTTCACTAAGAAAGCGTTCACGATCGTCTGGATGAACGAGATCAATTCGAGACTTGGCTCGCCATTGGTCGATGTTGACACCAAAGTAATCAAGCGCTACACGATTAGCGTAGAGTGGACTTCCGTCAGGCCCAAGAACACCGATATGTTGCGGTGTCAGATCTAGAATTTGCTGGAGCTCCCTCTCTCGTTCTAACTCGACTTGCTTCCAGTCTTCAATGTCGAGGTTAACCCCGATCCAATATAGTAGAGCGCCATCCTTCGTTCGAACTGGCTCGGCCCGACTGAGAAACCAGCGGTAAACTCCTCGAGCGTTACGAACCCGAAAACTTACTTGACCACAGGAGCCGGTGCGCAGACAGGTTGACCAAACTCTACGGGCCTCTTCGTGGTCGTCCGGATGCAAAAGCGGAATGTGGGAATCCCACGACGCGGCGGTGTCGATGCCGAGTCGAAGATGATGGTCCTTTGGAAGGCCGAGGTAATCTGAACCGCGTTCATTCAGGAAAGTGAGAGCGCCGGACGGAACCGCGTACCAGGCATGCGCCGGGATCAGATTAAGGGCGAGCTTTAATTCCGCGCCAAGTGGCAGACGCTGCGAAGCGACGCTATCGAGGTGATCAGATGAGCCCATCGTCAGCGAGTCCGACTGGGCGACGCGCACGGCAGAGGTTCCAGTTTGATGATCGCTGGAAACGTCTTTCACAACCTGATCTGCGCCTTCTTTATTGATCACGCTTCTTGATGGCTCGTTCCCGTTAGGCCCCCGCCGGATGGCCAAGCGACCGGTGTCGTTCTCGCTATTCTAATAGTATTAGTATGTGTTCCCGAGTGTCGAACAGCAAAATGAGTTTCGTGGCTAAGCGGCTCTCGTGGGGCTCCGACCTCTGACATGCACGGAATGCAAGTTGCAAAATTGGCGTCGAAGAAGATTGGCTATCAGGTGGCAGCGAAATGGCAGAGCAAAAATCTAGTCGAGGTTGAAGGGAGAAAGAAGAAATGAAAAAGGTGTTGGGAGACGACGCATTGAATGAAATATTCCGCGAAGCCCGCACGCACAATGCCTGGCTCGATAAACCAGTCAGCGATGAGATCCTTGGTCAATTGTATGACTTGATGAAATGGGGGCCGACCAGTGCCAACGGCAGTCCGGGGCGACTCGTCTTTCTGCGCACTCCGGCCGTACGGTTGACGGATTTGATACTCAGTTTGGCACCAATCATCTCGGTCACTTCGTGTTGGTCAATCGAATTTCATCTTTGCTCCGTGCCGGTGGACGGCTGATCAGTCTGTCATCGGCAGGTCACCGTTTTGCGAATGTCGACCTGGAAGATCCCAACTTTGAGCGGACACCCTATGAACCATTCGTCGCATATGGCCGGTCAAAGACTGCAAACACTCTCTTCGCCGTTGCGTTCGACAAACGGCACCGCGATAGTGGCGTGCGCGCTGCCGCGGTCCATCCGGGGGGTATACACACTGAATTGGGTCGCTACATGGACCAGAGTGTCTTTCAAGAGATGCTGGACCAGACAAACCAACAGCGTGCTGCCGCGGTGAAGAGCCCTATCAGTTGAAGACCATTCCACAAGGGGCTGCAACTTCGGTGTGGGCTGCGGTTGTTGCGCCCGCAGACGAGATCGGCGGGAGATATTGTGAGAACTGTCACGTAAGCCACATCGTTCCTGACGACGTGACGCTTAACGTCGGTAGCGAAGGTGTCCGAGAATATGCGCTGGATACAAATAATGCTGAGGCGCTCTGGAAGAGAAGCGAAGAACTCGTCGGGGAGTCGTTCTCGTAATTAGGTGAAGATGAAGATGTCCGAATTGCCAGACGATATCCTTGAACTTCAACAATTGGCCTTCCGCTATTTTCTGGATCACACAAACGCCCAAAACGGGCTTGTGGCCGACAACACCCGCGAAGATTCGCCATGCAGCATTGCGGCCACGGGGTTGGGACTCAGTTGTTATCCGGTGGCGGTGAACAATGGCTGGCTAAAACGTGCGGATGCGGCCGAACGCGTCCTGACTGCGTTGCGATTCTTTGAGCACAGCCCCCAAGGACCCGAGCCCGACACGACTGGGTACAAAGGGTTCTATTATCACTTCCTGGAAATGAAAACTGGTCGTCGCGCTGGACGATGCGAGCTGTCGACAGTAGACAGCGCCTTTCTGCTGGCGGGGATGCTTTTGGCAGGAACGTTCTTTGACGGTGATGCACCGGTCGAACGTGAGATCCGCGAGACCGCCGATGCCCTTTATCGGCGCGCCGATTGGCAGTGGGCCTTGTACGGCGTTCCGAGCGACGAGAACGGCTGGCCGACGATGAACGTCGAAGATGTCACGATAGTTCATGGAGGCACGCCTGAGAACGGCTTCATCAGTTATCGATACCAGGGATACGATGAATCGCTGCTGATGCACGTGCTGGCACTCGGCTCGACAACCTTCGCGCTGCCTCCGGAGTGCTACCGTGCATGGCAGAAAACCTTCGACTGGCGAAAGCATTACGGAATCGAATACCTCCACATGGGGCCGCTCTTCATCCACCAACTCAGCCATAGCTGGCTCGATTTACGCGGAATTGGCGATGGGTTCATGCAGGAAAAGGGACTCGACTATTTCGAGAACAGTCGCCGCGCCACGAACGTGCAGCGCAGTTATGCCGAGGAGAATCCGCAAAAATTCCGCGGGTATGGACCGCTCTGCTGGGGCATAAGCGCGAGCGACGGCCCCGGCCCTGCGACGAAAACAGTCGATAAAGTCGATCGAGCTTTCTGGATGTACGAAGCCCGCGGCATACCCGATGGACCTGATGACGGCACGCTCGCGCCCGGCGCCGTCGCCGCATCGCTACCCTTTGCACCGGAGCTTGTCATTGACACGCTGCGGGAGTTGGTTCGTGTGTATCCCACCTTGCGCAGCGAATATGGCCTGCGCGCCAGCTTTAATCCGACCTTCGGCGATTGGGTCAGTTCGCTGAATTACGGCTTGGATCAAGGCCCGATCGTTATGATGATCGAAAACCACCGGACTGGTCTTTTGTGGAATCTCATGCGACGAAGCCCGTACGTCTGGCGAGGATTGCGGAAGGCCGGATTCACAGGCGGATGGCTCGAAGCAGAACGCGAACCGCAATGCCCACAGGCCATCAAGGGCCACTGGCGCGAGCATGGCACGCCATTCAGCAAGTTGTCCGAGGGCACGAAGCAAAGCGAACCACCGGATCCACATCCGACAGCAACAATGCGTGCAGCAAGAATCCATTCCTACGGCGATCCGACCGGCGTCAAAATTGTTCGGGCTTCGCGACCCGAGCCGACGCGCGGTCAGGTACTGATTCGAGTGAAGGCAACTGGTGTGAACCCGCTGGACTGGATGGTCGCCGAAGGCAAGGCCCGTTCTTGGCTCGACCATCGACTGCCACTGACCCTGGGCTGGGAGTTAGCTGGAATCGTCGAGAAACCAGGCGACGATGCTGAGGTGTTCAAGCCCGGCGATGAAGTCTTCGGTATGCTCGATCTCTCGGGAGATGGCGCCGATGCGGAGTTTGCCGTTAGCGACGAAATCAAGTTGGCACTAAAGCCCCGCAGTCTCGATTTCCCGGCCGCGGCGGCTATACCCATCGGCGCGCTGACAGCGTACCAGGCGTTATTTGACGCAGCGGATCTGCAAGCGGGGCAGACGGTGCTTATCCACGCGGCAGCAGGCGGAGTTGGGTCGATGGCGGTGCAACTCGCAAAGGCGCACGGCGCACGGGTGATCGGTACCGCCTCCGGCGCCGATCATCTCAATCTGATAAGAAAACTCGGCTGCGACGAAACGATCGACTATAAGACGACTCGCTTTGAAGATTACGTTCATGACGCGGACGTTGTGCTCGACCCTCTGGACGCTGATTCGCACAGGCGATCTTTCGCTGTCCTTAAGAAAGGTGGGATTCTCGTGGCGCTGTTAGAGGAACCCCGGCAAGACCTTGCACGGGAAAGCGGCGTCCGCGCTAGGATGATTGGTGTCAAGCCTGATGGCAAGCGCCTCGCGGAGATCGGAAAGATGATCGACGATGGCAAACTGCGACCGCTCGTTCAAGAGGTTCTTTCACTGGAACATGCTAAAAAGGCACTGGAACTCAGTCGCAGTCGACATGTCGGGGGCAAGATCGTCTTATCCATCTGACCGATCACATCGGCGCGCTTTCGGAAGATGGCGAATTGTGAGTGCGGATCATCTTAGCTGCCGAACACTTGATCATTTCAGACGGTCGGGATTGTGCCTCCGTCGATCACGTACTCGCTTCCAGTAATCGACGAGGCACGGTCCGATGCCAAGAAAGCAACCAACTCTGCGACCTCATCAGGGCGATTCGGCCGGCCAAGTGGAATACCTCCGAGTGAGTCCATGATGCGTTGCCTCGCTGCGTCCCTACTGATACCGGTGCGTTCCGCAATCTCGTTTACCATTCCGGCAGCAGCATCTGTTTCTGTGTATCCGGGCGCAACAGAGTTCACGCGAATGCCTTTCGAAGCGACCTCCTTAGAGAGGCCTTTACTGTAGTTAGTCAGTGCTGCCTTGGCTGCTGCGTAGGCAAGAGTGGCATCGTAAAGTGGCAGCGTTCTTTGAATCGAAGAGATATGAACAATTACACCGAAGCACTGCTTGATCATCGCCGGAAGGAATGCGCGGTCCAGTCGAACAGCCCCGAACAGGTTCGTGTCGAACGCGTGCTGCCAATCGACATCCGTTAGCGCTAGTGCGCCACCACCGTGCGCGGCCGAGCCGCCGACGTTATGAATCAGGATGTCGATTCCGCCGAGGCGCTCAGTAATAGCTCTAACTATTTGATCGATTCCGTCTGCCGTGCTGATATCGGCCTGGACGAAGCCATCGTGCGGAGTATCACTCTGCACAGCCCGTCCGGTTGTTATCAACTGGCCGCCTCCAGCGGTGAGTCGATCAACAATGGCGGCGCCGATACCGCGAGTTCCACCGGTTACTAAGATGCGCTTGCCGTGGAATTCTTTTTCGGCCGCCTTGCTGGACTCCTTTACTTCACCCATATGTTTCGATCGTAGACTCCTCGCTAATTGTCTTACCATCGTTTTCGAGAAAATTGTCGCGCGCGCAAGACTTTCATACAATACGGATAACAAAGACGGCAGTGGATAAATTTATCCCAATAGCATAAACCTGGCACGATTTATACTCTTAGCTTGGCGCGCGTTTCGACATGTATAAGAGAAAGACCCCAATCGAACTGAACTGCGGGCTCGATCTGGTCAGGGAAGTTTTAAACGGAAAATGGAAGATACACCTCCTGTATTTCATTTCCGAAGGTGCAAAGCGTCCCGGAGATCTGCAGAGAAAAATTCCACGAGCAACGCGCAGGGTTCTGAACGTTCAACTGAACGAGCTAGAAAAGCACGGACTTATATCGAGGACAATTTACGCAGAGTTGCCCCCGCGAGTGGAGTATGAGTTAACCGCGTTGGGACAAACCGTATTGCCGCTAATAACGGCGTTGGGCAAATGGGGCGACGATCATCAAGATCATTTGCGTAGGGCAATTACTCAATCGGCCCGCTTCTAATCAAGTCCCAGGCAGATCCACATATTCGGATCAATTACCAAAGAAGTCCTTCAAAGCTTCGAATTCTCCGCGAACTTTATTGACATCTAAATCGCTCTTTAGTGATCCAGTTTTGAATGTACCGGGAACAATGAAAGAGCGGGATGCCTTCGATTTGACATGTTGCGAGAAAGCGAATGCTCTCAAGGTCGACCAGGCTTACTTCGTTCAAGTCGAGCGTGACGCTCGTGCCTCCGGCCTTTATTTGCGCTTTCAATTCTTCTATATACTCCCGCCGCATCCGGCCGATTAGCCTTAGCGTCGTCGTCTGTCCATCCGAATCTTTTTCGATTCTTAAGGTCACGTTGTTTTGCGATTAAGTGCGCGACCTGAACGTTTGCACGCTGAGTGCCAGTTGCAATTCCCTTGAATCACGGGAAGTTTTGTCTTAGCTCCCGCTGCTTTTTCGGCGTTTGCTGAAAACTCAGCCTGCATGAGTGCGCGAACTTGAACTTGAACGGAGCATGAAGATGCGAGAAGCTATGAGCAAACGAAGATTGGGAAAGTCATGAAGGCACGGGAAGCTCAGCTCAAGACAGTCTCGACAGATGCAGAAAAGGTGGATGTGTCTGACAATCTCAAATTCACGCTCGGAGAGAAACAAAATGATGATGTTTCCCAGCAAGATCTGCAGCGAGCGCTAAAAGAATCGAGGGACTCGGAGGCGCGGCTCCGGAAGATCATCGACACGATTCCAGCGCTGGCGTGGTGCAACTTGTCGGATGGCTCTAACGAGTTTGTTAATCAGCGATGGAGCGACTACACGGGTCTCTCTCAAGCAGAAGTGAAGCGGGTGGGGTGTAAGGTGGCAATTCACCCCGAAGATCTGCCTAAGTGGCTGGATCACTGGCGGGCGCTGATGGCTTCTGGAGCAGGAGGCGAGATCGAAGCAAGGCTTCGTCGCCACGATGGAACCTACCGCTGGTTCCTCATCCGAGTAGAACCGTTGCAGGAAGAGTCCGGCGAGATTCTCCGATGGTATGGAACCAACACCGACATCGAGGACCGAAAGCGGACGGAGGTGAAGCTACGCGAAGACGAGCGCGAGATTCGCAGGATCACCGACGCCATCCCGCAGACAATTATGGTCCTAAATCCAAGCGGCGTGCCGATCTATGCGAACCAGGCGCTCCTCGACTACACCGGGTTCACGATAGACGACGTGGTTTCTGCGGACTTTCGTGCGCGCATCTTCCATCCTGAAGATCTCGAGCGGCTACAAGCCGAGCGGGAAGCGGGGTTGTCACGCGGCCTGCCATTCGAAATCGAACAACGGACGCTGAGGAAAGATGGCCGCTATCGTTGGTTTCTTATCCAATTCAACCCGCTGCGCGATGAACACGGAGAAATTATTCGCTGGTATGCAACCGGCACCGACATTGACGACCGCAAACGCAACGAGGAACGGACCCAAAACGAGAATCTCGTGTTGCGCGAAGAGATCGATCGTTCTTCGATGTTCGAAGAGATCGTTGGATCTTCCGAGCCGCTTCGCCGCGTGTTATCGCAAGTGGCAAAGGTGGCGCCCACCGATTCCACTGTCCTCATACTGGGCGAAACCGGAACTGGAAAGGAACTGATAGCTCGCGCCATCCATAAGCGCTCGAACCGCTCGGGCCGTGCCTTTATTCGGGTAAATTGCGCTGCCATTCCGCCTTCGCTGATCGCTTCCGAACTGTTTGGGCACGAGAAAGGAGCGTTCACCGGTGCAATGCAACGGCGAGTGGGACGCTTTGAATCGGCTGATAGCGGAACCATATTCCTGGACGAAGTGGGTGACCTCCCGCCCGAGACCCAGATCGCTTTGCTGCGAGTTCTGCAGGAGCGGGAATTCGAACGAGTTGGTGGCAGTCAAACAGTGCCCGTAGATGTACGGGTAGTCGCGGCGACAAACGCGGACTTGAGTGCAGCTGTAACTGAAGGCACCTTCCGACAGGATTTGTTCTACCGGCTCAATGTTTTTCCGATTCGAATACCCGCGTTGCGTGAGCGCGCGGACGACATTCCCTTGCTGGTCGAATACCTGATCGATCGTTACGCGCAAGCGGCTGGTAAGAAGATCAAAAACATTAATAAGGGAACCATGGAACTTTTTCAGGATTACGACTGGCCGGGCAACGTGCGTGAGTTGCAGAATGTAATCGAGCGCGCCGTCATACTGAGTGATGGAGAAACTTTTTCTGTAGATGAAACGTGGCTGACGCCGGTTACTCCTAAGGTGGTCACGACCACTGCTCCACTGGTCGCGAACCTTATGGACCATGAAAAAGAGATGATCGAAAACGCGCTCCGCGAGGCTGAGGGGCTGATCTCCGGTCCAACCGGCGCAGCCACCAAGCTCGGTATTCCCAGACAGACGCTCGAATCAAAGATCAGGAAACTCGGTATCAACCGACACCGTTTTAGGACCTCATGATTTCTCGCAGTAGGCCATCCTTTCAAGCCGCATCGGGGGTAGAAGGACAATGACCACCATTTCCAAGGATCATAAGCTCGTTACTCTCATCAACGTCTTCACCGTCGACCCCGCAAATCAGCAACAGCTCCTCGAACTGCTTGTCCGCGCGACCGAGACCTCTGTACGGAACGTCCGAGGTTTCATTTCCGCCGCCCTTCACAGCAGCCTCGATGGCACGAAGGTCGCCATGTATGCTCAGTGGCGCAGTGTCGAGGACTACCAAGCTATGCGCGAGAATCCCGGTTCTCTGCTCTATATGCAGGAGGCGCTTGCCCTGGCGAGGTTCGAGCCTGGAATGTATGAAGTTTTCGAAACCTTTACCGCTTCTCACGGCAGCGCCTGACCCGCGGCTCCAGCGGACGCCCCGCAAATGAATTGCTCCAATTAAAACGCGGACCGGTAACCAACGATTGCGCGCCGAAGTTTCAGCAAACGCCGAAAAAGCGGCCCTGAGTTTAATAGTAAAGGCCTGTGATCCAAGGAGATTCCAAGTGGCACTCGGCATGCAGTCGCTTGAAGAACATCGCAGGATGGCGGATTCGCACAAGTCTAACGATTTAAGGAGGCTTCTTATGCGGCAGTTGCAACTCGTAGCTAAGGGAGAACCCTCAGATGTGATTAAACTCAACACGGTCTCCGAGCCGGCTCTCGGCCAGGAGGAGGTTCTCGTCTCGATGGAAGCGGCGCCGATTAATCCATCGGACTTTCTATTCGTCCGCGGCCTCTACGGCGTCCGGCCAGCTTTCCCATCCCCGGTAGGCGCGGAGGGTGTTGGCCGAGTCGCCAAGATTGGATCGAAGGTCGATGTCGCCTTGCTAGGTAAGCGAGTCCTGATTATTCCGACTTACGAGCAGGGCACCTGGGCAGACCAACTTGTCGCTCCAGTACGCAACCTCGTGCCGATCGGCGACGAAGCAGATCCATTGCAACTCTCGATGATAGGGATTAATCCGGTTACCGCTTATCTCTTGTTGAACCGATACGTTTCCCTGATGCCCGGCGACTGGATCGGTCAAACCGCAGCCAACTCGGCGATGGGGCAGTACATCATTGCGCTCGCGAGACTCGCAGGTGTCAAGACGCTGAACGTCGTCCGCCGGGAAGAAGCTGCCGAACAGGTGCGGCAGTGTGGAGGTAACCGCGTGGTCCTCCAAGGGGACAACCTACACAAGGACATTGAGGAGGCTCTCGGCGGGAAGAAACTGAGTCTCGTCGTCGATACGGTCGGTGGAACTCCCGTGGGAGAGTTGGCTAAGTCGCTCAAGACTGGCGGTTCGATCGTTGTCTACGCCATGCAAGGTGGGCAGTTCCCGGCCGTGTCGCCGATAGACTTTATCTATCGTGGTCTTAGCCTCCACGGATTCTGGCTTATCAACTGGATACGCAACGCACCCCGCGCAGAGATCCAGGAGACTTACCAGAAGCTGGGCGAGCTCGTAGCTGATGGATCGCTCTCCGCCGCAGTGGAGCACGTGTACTCGCTCGACCAGTTCAAGGAAGCATTCGAAGAATCTTTAAAATCGAATCGCAGCGGCAAGATCCTGTTTAAATTTTAGGCCCTAACGTGCAGGCAATAGGATCGAGAGGTTGGTGTTATGAATAACAGAGTTGTTTTGATTACCGGTGCGCTGACAGGGATTGGCCGGTCCACGGCACTTGCTTTTGCGCGCGAAGGTGCACGCATCGTTATCTCAGGGCGACACGAGGAAGAAGGCCAAGAGCTAGTTGGCGTGCTCCGTAAACTCGGAGCGGAAGCTAAATTTGTGCGTTCCGATGTGCGCCATGAAGAAGATGTGCGCACCTTGGTTGACAAGACAGTCGCGCGGTTTGGTCGACTCGATGTGGCTGTCAATAGCGCCGGCACCGAAGGCAAGTCTGGCCCAGTTACGGAGCAATCCGCCGAAAGCTACGCTGCTACCTTTGACACCAATGTCCTCGGCACACTGCTGAGCATGAAGCATGAGCTTCGCGTGATGTTGGCCCAAGGGTCTGGCAGCATCGTCAACGTGTCGTCTACCTTCGGCCATACCGGCGGAGCGGGAGCCTCAGTTTACGTGGCCAGTAAGCACGCGGTTGAGGGCCTTACGAAGTCGGCAGCTCTAGAGGCTTCTGCCTCTGGTGTCCGAGTCAATGCGGTCGCTCCTGGTCCAATCGATACCGGCATGCTCACCAGGTTTACCGGGAATGACGAAAAGAAGGCTGGCTTGATCTCCGGAGTGCCGCTCAAACGTGTTGGTAGGCCCGACGAGATCGCCGCGTCAATCGTGTTTCTATCATCCGACAAGGCGTCCTTCATCACGGGTGCGACGCTCGCAGTTGACGGTGGCAAAACGGCCTTGTGATTCGTACCCGAGGGGCAAGAAACACTTTGTGACCAAAACGGGAGAATGGAAATGAGTCAGACGACGGAAACAAAAAACAAAGCGCTTGTCCTTGAAGCTTTCGACTCGTTGTTCAATAAGCGCGACTACGAAGCGGCTGAGCGTTATTGGTCCCCTGATTACATTCAGCACAGCGCTCACATTGAACCCGGCAGAAGAGGGCTCTTCAATCTCGTTAAGAGCCTTCCACCCACGCTTCGGTACGAACCGGGAACAATTGTCGCCGACGGGGAGTTCGTGATTGTTCACGGGCGATTCAGCGGCTTCGGTGGTCCTGTGAATTGGATTGCCGCGGATATTTTGCGGATTCAAGCCGGAATCCTTGTCGAGCATTGGGATGTCATCCAGGATGAAGCGACCGAAGAACAGTCGAAGAGTAAAGCCCCGATGTTCGGAACAAGTTTTCCGAAATATTCCGCCCAAACTACTATTGCAGAATAAACTAAGGAGACGGCATGATGAGGAAGTGCGGCGGTAAACTTCAGTTAACCCTGGCACAGGGAATAACTGGAGTAGATAGGTCCTAGGCTGAATCGTTTCTCTGTGGCGCATGACCACGTTAAGGAGACTAATCAGACCTTTGACCGAAGCGCCACCGTAGGGCGATTGACCCTGAATAGGAGGCTGGTGACCGCCGCAACAGAAAGTCTACTCCAGGAAAACAACTGGAGGAAACCACAGATGAAATTCATCGGAGTAGATCTGCACAGCAACAGTTTGACGGCTTGTTATCTGGATGAGAACGGCAGTGAAGAGATGCGTACGTTTGCACTGAAAGAGCTCGAGAAGTTTAAGGCGAGCGTTAAAGGGACCGATCAAATTGCCGTGGAAGCAACCGGCAATACACGGCACTTCGTGGGCAGCATTAAGAGCCTGGTAAGCAAAGTGGTGGTGGTGAATCCCAGCCAATTCGAAGTTATCCGCAAGAGCGTGAAGAAAACCGATCGTCATGACGCCCGGACGTTAGCACTGTTTCTTAGCAAGGAGATGCTGCCTGAGTCACGGTTGAAAGAACCGGCTCACGCGCAACTCAATTCCGTCGCTCATACGCGGGACAAGTTGGTCAAGCTACGCACTACGCTCATCAACAAGATGCACGCGCTACACGTGGCTGCAGGCATTAAGAGCAAGAAAAGTTCGTTCAGCAGCCGGCGCGGCTTGCAACTCGCGCTGAAGCGCAGTTGGGACGAACTGACGCGCGCGGAGCTGGAAGTGATCGTCAGTCAGGTTGGCTCGCTCAATGAAGGCATCAAACGACTAGACCAGCAACTCAGTGCGGCTGGTCGGCAACTCGCTGGCCATCGCAATCTGACGAGCATTAAAGGCATTGGCGACAAATCAGCGGCTGTGTTGTTGAGCGTGATCGGCAATGTTTCAGATTTCCCGGGCGAAGACAAGCTGGCCAGTTACTTCGGGCTGGTGCCGCGCGTAGCTAATTCAAACGAGACCATCCATCACGGACGCATTACCAAACGAGGCTCCAGGCTGGGACGCACGACGTTGGTCCAATGCACGTTGGTCGCGGCTCGTTACAGCCCTTACTTGAAAAAGTTTTACGAACGAATCAAAGCAAAGAAAGGCGCGGGCAAAGCGATTATCGCCACCGCGCGCAAGTTTCTGGGAATCATCTACCGCACACTCAAAAACAACTGGGTGTTTGCAGACTTCCCAAACTTTGTCCTCGCCGAGGACTGAAACTACCTCGGAGTAGACAACTCATCATAGGAGAAACATGAGCAACAGACAAGAGAGAGAACTGGCAGGCAAGGTCGCGCTCGTCACGGGCGGTTCACGTGGCATCGGTACTGCGATTGCTAAGCGCCTGGCCGCAGAAGGAGCTAGCGTCGCTATAACTTACTCGAAAGGCGCGGAGGCCGCTGCATCGGTCGTCGAAGCAATCGAACACGACGGCGGAAAGGCGCTCGCAATCCAGGCGGACGCCGCCGACGCCGACGCCGTCAGAAACGCTGTCGAAACTACGGTCGAAACATTTGGCAAGCTTGACGTATTGGTAAACAACGCCGGCACGGTCATTCCGATGTCAGTCGAAGAGACGACACTTGCGGACTTCGACCGCGTCTTTGCGGTCAACGTCCGCGGCACCTTCGTTGCTACTCAGGCAGCGCTCAAACACATCAAGAGCGGCGGTCGAATCATCATGATTGGATCGTGCTTGGGCGAGCGGGTCTTTTTTCCCGGCATGGCGCCCTACTCGGCAACCAAAGGGGCCATCAAAATGTTTACGCAAGGGCTCGCGCGTGAACTCGGAGCGCGCGGCGTTACTGTCAACAATGTCCAGCCAGGGCCAATCGACACGGATCTGAACCCTGCCTCAGGCGAGTGGGCCGTAGGCCAGAAGGCAGCCGTCCCGCTTGATCGGTATGGACACCCCGACGAGGTTGCAGCGCTGGTAGCGTTCGTCGCCGGTCCGGAGTCGTCATACATCAATGGTGCGAACCTAACAGTCGATGGCGGCATTAACGCGTGACCGCTAAACTCGTCTCGTGATATTCAAGATCTATGATTTCCCGCGCACGAGGGTGAAGGGCGCTATGACGAGGCCGAACTGATTCAGAGTCTGCTCGCCGAAAAAACACATAATAAACAGGAGCACTAATGAGCACGAAAATGAAGGCAGCACAGATAAGCAAAGCCGGTGGCGATTGGGAACTGGTCGAACGCGACGTTCCCGAACCTGGTCCCGGTCAGGTGCGCGTGAAGGTCGAAGCATGCGGCATTTGCCACAGCGATGCATTGGTCAAAGAAGGTCTCTGGCCCGGGCTTCAGTATCCGCGCGTGCCGGGTCACGAAATTGCCGGGCGGGTTGATGCGGTGGGCGCCAACGTGACCTCATGGGCAATTGGTCAGCGAGTGGGCGTCGGTTGGCATGGTGGCCATTGCTTTGTGTGCGAGCAGTGCCGGCGCGGCGACTTCGCTATGTGCGTCAATCGCAAAGTCACCGGGATCGATTTTGATGGTGGTTATGCCTCGCAGGTGATCGTTCCAGCCGCGGCGCTTGCCGCGATTCCCGACGACTTGCCTGCGGAAGAGGCCGGACCATTCATGTGCGCTGGCGTAACCGTCTTCAACGCCTTGCGAAACTCAGGCGCGCGAGCTGGTGACGTGGTGGCCGTGCACGGCATCGGCGGACTCGGCCATCTCGGTGTCCAGTACGCGCGCCGGATGGGATTCAACACCGTGGCGATCAACCGCGGCAGCGACAAAGAAGATCTGGCGCTACAACTCGGCGCTCATAGTTACATCGACGCGACTGCGAAGGATGTCGTGGCAGAGTTACAGAAACTCGGAGGTGCGAGTGTGATCCTCGCGACAGCGCCAAATGCCCAGGCCATCTCGGGACTGGTGGACGGATTGGCGCCGAACGGGAAACTGCTGGTTCCCGCTGCACCGTCGGAGCCGCTTTCAATCAATGTCTTCTCGCTGATCATGAAACGCAGCTCTGTTGCCGGTTGGTATTCCGGCACGGCGAAGGACTCACAGGATACCCTCGAGTTCAGCGCTTTGAGCGGCGTCCATCCGATGATTGAGAAATACCCGCTAGATAAAGTCGCCGAGGCTTACGAACAAATGCACAGTGGACGAGTGCGGTTCCGTGTCGTTCTAACTCTTGATTAGGCAATCAGGCGTCACGAAGATAGCGCTGCCACTAACCATGCACGACCTAATCATCATTGGCGCCGGACCTGGCGGGATTGGCTTGGCGGCCGAGGCGTTCGCCTCAGGCGTTGACCCATCAAAAATCCTGATTCTCGAAAAAGGGCCGACGCACAACTCGGCAATAAGACAACTCTATCCCGAACAAAAGTTAACTACGGCAAACTACAAAGGCTTCGCGGCGCGTTGCGAAGGGTTGTTGTGCGTTGGTGATATGACTAAGCCAGAGACGCTCCAGTTCTTTGACAAGATCATCAGCGACTATCACGTCAACATTCGATTCAACGCCGAAGTTTACGGGATGCGGAGATCTAAAGAGGGAGGCGCGCGATTTCGAGTCGAATCGTCACAGGGTGTTTATGAAAGCAAAGTGCTGGCCTGTGCCATCGGGATATTCGGTCGCCCGAATAAGCCGAAAGAATATCGGCTGCCACCAACACTTAAGGAGCGCCTTCTCTTTGATATGACGTCGCAACATATTCAAAACGAGGCAGTACTGGTTATCGGCGGCGGGGATACAGCCGCCGAATATGTGCAGTATCTTTGCCAACAGGATAATCGCGTCACGCTTTCATATCGAAAGGCAGATTTCACCCGACTCAATCAGCAGAACCATGATGCGCTTTTGGGCATGGAGCAGCGTGGTGAAGTTGAAATCCTCCGCAGCTCAAACATCCAGGAGATCGCGGATGAGACAGGACGGCCGCGCATTATTTTTGCTGAAGCAGAACACCCGGCGCGTACCTTCGACCGCGTGATCTTCGCGCTCGGCGGTACGACGCCTACGAACTTCCTGCACACGCTGGGCATTACCTTCAACGGCGACGGCCCGGTATTCGATGAGGCGGGCGCAACTAACGTCGACGGCCTTTACCTAATCGGTGATCTGGTAGTAGGCAAGAAAGGCGGATCGATCATCACGGCGTTCAACTCCGCAGTGCGGGCAATGAAGAGCATCTGCCTCCACGATTTGTCTTGCCAGCCGCGTAATTCCCCTGCTGCATCAAAGTAACGGTCACCGATCCTCGTCTTGCACAGCGTTATCGTCAGCAGCAAGGCGCTGTTTGAGCGATGGAACGAGCCAGAGTTGGAAGTCTGGCTGCATGGTGAGAGCTTGCTGCAATGCAGATTCGTAGTACGGTCGCGCTTCTGTTCGTCTCTTGAGCACATCCAACACCGTGCCCATCACTGCATTCACGCGGGCGGAGTCTGGAGCCAAGGCCACCGCCTGTTGAGCTTCTTGCAGGGCTTCCGGAAGCTTTTTCTCACCAAGGAGGATGCTGGCTCTTTGCGTGTGAGCCAACGCCGCAGCAAGTGGAATCTCGAAGTGTCCGTCATATACGAAGACACTCGAGTCGATGACATCTACCGGCGTCAAATTCTTGAACTGTTCATAGGGATTAAGTGGAGGCGGGCCGAATTCGAATCCCGTGAGATCCACGGCGCTGATCAAAACAGGACCATCGATCGCGGGCGTGGCATCTGAGAGTGTGCCCAGCCAAATTGACTCGACGGTCGGAAGCAGCTTACACGGGATTTTGTAGTAATCGTAGTCGATCACACCGGTTCCGAAGTAAACGAACCAGCAGCGCTGAATGTTGTGCTCATCGGTGTAACGCTTCACGGCGTGCAATTGCTGAGCCCACTCTGCACTCGAGTCGCTTAGATTTCTCCAAACGTTCTTCGGGCCACCAAAGGCTTCGTTCGCATAGCCAATGTAGTTGGGAAATGTGCGCGTCACAGAGATTGCCTGAAACAACAACAAGAGTACGACAGCATACAGCCAGTAACGGCGGCTCTTAACCAATACCGAGGTCGCGCCAGCGATCAAGATCGCAAGAAAAATGTAGACAGGCAGAATGTGGCGAATACCAATGTTCATTCCGCCAAGCATCGAGGCTGCCAGATAGATCAGTGCCGGAATCAGCAGAAACGCGAGTGCACGCTTGTTCTGCAGGCGACCGCTCGCAATCACCCAAATGCTAATCACTAATAGGATCAAGAAAGTAAGGCTCGACTTCACCAGCATCGCCACTGGGAAGTAAAACCAGACTGCGTGAGGATATGCTTTACCGAAAACATAGCTGTTGAAAGTCTTGGCGCTGAACAACACGTGAGCGAAGCCGTAGATGTAAGACTCGGGTAACAAATGCAGTCGTGCAAACTCCCCCAACACTCTCGCTTCTGTCGAACTTGGCACCTGGTTGAGTTGCGCCTCCATCGACGGATTCAACCTCAATCCATTCCCTCGTGCCGAGTAGCGGAATCCGTACGTCCCCCACAGAATTCCTACTGAAATCAGACCGATGATCAGCAGCGTAGCACCGAGGCGAGCAGTGCGCTTACCAATAGAATGTTGCGATCCCATCTCCGCTGACCTTCGTCGGAATACCTCGATCCCTCCGAGCATCACCAGCATCGGGAAGACCAACACAGCACTGTGCTTGGACGCCAAGGCCAATCCCACAGCAAGACCTGTGATTGCAAGGCGGCTTACCGAGGGAGCTTTGACATAACGATAGAATGCATAGATCGAAGCCAGCAGGAAACAGGCTTGTATTGCATCTGTGGTCACCAATGCTCCATGCGCGAGTAGTGTTGGGTCAAAGACGAGCAGGCCGAGCGCAATGAATCCCGCAGTGGTGCCAAACATCTCCCGAGCGGTGAGAAATACTATGACCAGCAAAAGTAGCGTGAAGATCGAAGCCGCCATCTGCGCTCTAAAAACAACCTTGTCGGCATCATTGTGAAAAATGAAATCTCTTCCACCGAGAACTGCCTGCAATCGGTAAGGACGATCCTGCAATTCTGGCACATTCAACTGCATGCCAAGCAGGGGTAGCGTGGCAACGAACTTGACCAGTGGCGGGTGCTCGGGATTCAGCCCGAAGTCGCCCTTCCACGACATGTATCCGGAATAGATGTGATCGGGCTCGTCCCAGGTAACGGTGTTCGCGTGTGACGTCAGCGCCAAATGTATGGCGAAGAGCACTATGAATGCGCCCACGCCCGCGACAACGCGCCCACGTCGAGGGTTCTCTCGCAATTGAATCACAGTTTGTATACCTCTAGAAAAGAACCCAAAAGGGCATTTTCAACGAGAAGGGAAATGTTCTGATCCGAATGAAACTGATAGGTTTTCGCGGTATTGTCAACTTAACTCAAGGAGAAAGAAAATTGGCGACGAGGCCAAAAGGAATCCCGCTTTCGTCATCTGGCTAACTAACGAGCCACCTCAACGCAGATCGCCTCTTCCCATAATGCTAATGTCGATCTCATCACTTCCTTGTAACCGCTAGCTCCTCATTCGCCAGGCAAAGGTAACAAAGATCGACGCACGATGCTGCCTGAAAGGGTGCAAGCCTCGTTGCGAGAGCATGTCAAGCGCGTCCAATGACGTAGTCCCAGCGTTTCGTCTGGAAAATTGAACTTCCCTCGGGGGTGATGACAACAAATTGACGACAAGCGCGATCTGTAGGGCCATCGGCGTCGCATTGCCACCGGCCGGTAGATACGCGTACGCGTGGTTGTTAAAGGGGGGCCGTAGAGTTGCTTTAAGGTGCTTTCTTATCTCTGTCGCCCAACCACAACAAGCCGTCGATTATCAGTCGATCCTGAATTGTGTTGTTGAGAGTGTAAGACAACGTCTTGTTGCTAGTGTCATACCTGTGCTCATAGTCAATGTCGTTGTGACCCATGTTGAGATAGAGCATCTTGTAGTTCTTGTTGGTCCAGACCACGGGAAAGTACTCGCTCCGCCATATCTCGTTCTGTTTTGGCCCGGTGCCCAGTGGAAAGCTGGTTGAGTCTATGGAGATTAGAATGTCTATGTCAGGATTCTGTCGCAGATCTTTCTCCCACCGGTACCACTCGTTTGGCGAAGACTTGAAAGTCTCAGGCAGATGGCGAGATGCCGGATGTTTACGGTCTTCGACACGCAGAATCGCCGACGTAGGTCTCCACGTGTTGCTGACGTACGAGCCTGACCCGAGGAAGGTGTTGTGGTACCAGTCCCAGTTTGCCGGGTACGCTGAAGGCGTTAATGCAAAGCCGGCAAAGTGAAAGCCCATCCAGGCTCCGCCATGATCCATGTACTCTTTAAACGCAGCACGTTGGGCAGGATCTTCGGGACGAGTATCCAGAAAAACAACCACCTGATATTTGGCAAGAAAGTCCGAATTCAGATTCTGCCAGTTGGACGTGCTCTCATAGCGGAAATTGTATTTCGCGGCAATTTCAGGAAACCATCGGTTGGCTTCATGTACAAAGCTGATATGCGCCTGATCCTGTTTGGCGGTAAAAAAAGCTATAACTCTGAACTTCGGGTTGCGGCTGTTGGCGTTAAAGACTGAACAGCAGATGAGCACAATAATACTTAATGCCGTGAGGGCAGACCTGGTGACGGTCCTATTCATGCTCAACGCTCTCCTTACGTTCCAGTTCGTTTTGCTCGCCATTGCGACAGTCATACGAGTTGCACAAATGGGATCATGAGGCTATTAATTAGCTCCTCGGGAGGATCGTTTTATCTATTGATGATTGCCCTCCTATCGAGAATGTCGCGTGCCTTGTCAGCCCAGTGGCAGGAGCGGCCCCTCGCGTCGGATTTAAGTCCCTTGACCATACTTTCATTACCTTCTACTACATGATACCAAGCAGTATTTACCGACTTTCAGCCGTCAAATGGAGCTACGTTGCAGCAGGTATCACGACGGACCTCCCTCATCATCCCTCATCTTTGGACCAAGGCTTATTGCAGTATAAGGTTCGGTTGCCCAACGTTGCCCTCCGCATTGCGAATTAGACACCCGGCAAAAACGTAAGTGCTTGCCTTTTCTAACGTTGCAGCCTCGCAAAAACTAAGGCTTTTACGGTTCTTTCCCATCCCTTACCCTGGCATATACGTCACGTGCTGTTATTTTTGGCCAGATATTGGCCAGTTACAATCCTAAAACATTAGGAGTCGGGGGTCGTTATCGTCCCAATCGTATTTCGCACGGCTTTATAGGGCACAAGCCTCAAACTAGTCTTGTTGAACTGCACTCTTTGGACCAACATAGCATCCAAGTTGTCGCTGAGTTGAGAGTTCATATTTGCCAGTAAGCACGATCCGCTACCATGCATCAGCGCCAGTCGTCGGTTCACGAATTGAATATATCAACGTCGCCTTGCGTTCCTTCCATTCGGTGACCCATCTCTTGACGACAATGACCATTTCGCGAGTGCTTTGTTCGGGCGTTTGTTTTATCTCGGGCTCTTCCTTCTTTGCTTCGTTTCTTTGGCCGCGCTTAACAATCTTTATTGTTGATCTCATTTTGCATACCTCGATTGTTCAGACAATTCTCACTGAACAAATGCAAGATAGCGGAAGCTCTACTGATGGTCTTGCGTGTCAATGCGATCCGTACAGAGTTTTTGCTTGTTATCTAGGCGGATGTTCCAGAAGCTTGCGGCCCTGCTTTGCTGAGATCAAAACGAGGCGAACTAAGGTGTCAAAAGAAGGAATTGAGGATTGACACAGCGCATGAGATTATACGGAGTACACGATGCGTCCTCCTATATTCTCGGTCAGCTCGTATCCCGCGGGCGACTTCACGTTTGAACACTTTCGCCAACCCGCGTTTGCGTTATTGCCTCAAGCCTTCCTTATGTGTTGCATCTTAATCAAGCTTGATGGACCATCGAACGTTGAGATTAACTGCGGCGAGAAACTTACGCGCTGGCAATTGTCGCGCGGAGACGTGATCATCATCCCGGATCGATTTTCTATTGAGGGAGCCCACGTCGAAGCCTGCGAATTCCTGCAACTGTGGCTTAACCGTTCGGTCGTTGAGCGCTCGGCGAAAGAACTCGGACTCGGTGACCACGTCGAGCTGGCGCCGGTGCTCGGCGTCGTTGACCCGCTAGCGGAACAAACTATCTATCAATTGCAGGAAGAGCTCACGTCAGCTCCTGTTAATAATGATTACATAAAGGTACTGGTCGATACTTTGGCCAAACACCTCTTGAGGTACTATACGGAAAGCACCTGGACCAGAAACAAGGTTGGTGGATTTCCGGAGTACTTGCTGGACAGAATTCTCGAATACATCGAGAACAACCGCGATCGCAGCCTCTCGCCGCAGGAGATTGCGGGCGCGGTTGGAGTCGACGCCCATAAATTTGCTGAGGCGTTCAGAGCAGCGACCGGCGAGAGCATTCAAACTTACCTCAACAAATAGACCATTCCAGCAGAAATCGGAAAGAAGCGATTTAAGTCCATTCGTACGATCCCCGTGTAGGTTGGAACGATGGCTGAAGCAGTTGGCTTACCAACTCCATCGGGGCATCGCGGACGCAAGCTTCAGAGCGTGCGCATAAAACGACTGGAGAGAGGATGAAAATCGTAACAAAATTATTCTTATCGCTTTGTCTTGTTGCTGGTTTGGCGGCAACGCTAACTAACGCGCAGATTAGAAGCGATGCAGCAATCAGAGCAAACATTCCATATTCATTCGTCGTGAACAGCGCCACGCTGCCTGGCGGAACGTACGTGATCACGGTGGATGATCCATATGGGTCTGACACGAGCGTGCTGGAGATACGCAGTGCGAACGGTAAGACAGCGGTTCTTTTCGATACCGACCCGATTACCGGCCCGCGCCTTGCGCCACAGACGGAATTGGTGTTCGACAAGATCGGTGACACCTACTTTCTATCGCAAGTGTTTCTGCAAGGCGATGAAGGGGGAAGTCAGGTGCGGAAATCAAAGACGCAGCGACGACTTGAAGAGAACGGATCGATCGCGGAGAGCCATTCAATCGCGGCTTCGCCCGCGCAGGCGAAAAATTCAAAGCATGCAGTGCGAAAGATGAACTAGAAACAACGCGCTGACAAATAACCACGAATGCGTTCGCTAATCGATCTTAGCGGACGCCTTCGGCATTAATGTCCGACATGCTTTAGCTTGTCGGATTGCACGACAAACTGAAGTTTGTCGAACATGTGGTTACGCCATCAGTGCACGTAGCGTAGCTCTGGCCTTGTGCAACTGAGACTTTGATGTTCCCTCAGTTCTACCTTTCCTTCGAGCTATCTCCTTATGTCCCAATCCGTGGATATCGTGCAGGATCACGGCGTCGCGATAACCATCAGGAAGTTTGGCAATGACTTCCGATAAGAGAATGCGATCCGCAATGTTCGTGCGCTTGTTGCTCACGGCACCTTGCACGGGCATTTCTCCGTTTTCAGTTAACTGCTCAGACTGCAGTCTGCGTTTGTTTTTGCGGAGATGCATCAGCACGTGATTCACCGTCAAACGATGAAGCCAGGTTGTAAACGCTGAGTCACCGCGAAAGCTTCCAACTGTGCGAAATAGCTGAACGAAGACGTCCTGAGTAAGATCTTCGGCCTCTGAAATATCCTTGGTCATGCGAAGGCAAAGGGAATACACACGACGATAATGCGTTTGATAGAGCTCGTGAAACAGTTCTTGATCAGCATCGGTGAGCGGTCTTGTTTTGTGTGAATTGTTCATCAGTACCCTCGCTTTTAATGCTGCTTTGGTGTCATTTGATCCGGCCCATCTCTCTCAGTTCTGCGACCCGACGCGCAAACCACTCTTGCAGCCGGTTGGTGAATTGAGGGTGATCGCCCAACCATTGCCAGGCCCACAGCACATCTTGCTCGGATCCTTTCATCAGTCCTTGAGCCAGACCGACCGCGCGGTACTGAGTGATGCGTCTTGGATCGTCAAGCAGTTCGTCACGATCGTTTAACCCCTCTGTTGTTAGGTGCTCCATTGATCCCAAACCATTACCTTTGAATTGTCACCCATCTACAACATCCGTTCTTTCAGAATTCTGCAGGCGCTTACGTCATCTTGCTGCGCTCGAATCCGGGCACTCCCAAGAGCGCTGCGAATTGCGGTGAGCGAAAACCGAAAGATTCGACATAAACCGAAAAGAACCTCGCTGACGATTTAACTAGACTCACCAAAGTTGAGAGTTAGAGAGGAAGGATTCATGTCTATCAATAAAGCAATACATCGGATAGCGATTGTAGGTACGGGAGTAATAGGAGCCAGTTGGGCGGCGCAATACCTGGCTCGCGGCTTTGATGTGATCGCCACAGATCCGGCGCCGAATGCTGAAGCCAATCTGCGTCAATACGTCGACGAAGCCTGGCCGGCGCTTACCGAAATCGGTCTCTCGCCTGGAGCATCACGCGACCGTCTCAGTTTCACGACCAACATGAAAGAGGCGCTGTCGCAGGCAGATTTCGTCCAGGAAAACGGGCCCGAGCGTCCCGACTTCAAAATCAAGTTGTTTGCCGATATGGATGACGCCACGCCGCCAGACTCGATCATTGCGTCGAGCTCTTCGGGAATTACTCCCAGTGTGATGCAGTCGCAATGCAAGCATCCGGAGCGCATCCTGGTTGGGCATCCGTTCAATCCGCCGCACATTATTCCCCTGGTCGAGGTGGTTGGTGGAACGAAGACATCGCCAGAAGCAATTCAACAGGCAATCTCGTTCTACGCGTCGATCGGAAAGAAGCCGATTCACCTGCACAAAGAACTTCCCGGCCACGTCGGAAACCGACTTCAGGGAGCTCTCTACAAGGAGATCATGTATCTGATTCAGGAAGGTGTGCTCAGTGTTAGTGACGCCGACGATGCGGTCAGCTACGGCTCAGGGTTGCGCTGGGGGGTGATGGGTCCCAGCTTGCAGTGGCACTTAGGTGGTGGCCCAGGTGGAATCAATCACTTTATGGAACACCTGATGCCCGGACTCGAAGCGATTATTAAATCCCTCGGAACACCTCAGATCACAGACGAGTTGAAGCACACGATCGTCAAGGGCGTTTTGCAGGTGGCTGGAGGCGCTTCAGTCGACCAGCTCGCGCAAAGGGAAAACGAGGAACTTCTCGGACTGATTAAGCTGCGCACCACGAATGGACGTGCGGCAGGCGCATCGAAAGAAGCCCCGACAACTAACAGCAGTGCGGCAGTGAATGGCAACGTATCTGAACGCGTCTTCTTCCTGGACGCCAGCGGGGGTCGCATTGAATCTCTCAATCCTGATGGTTCAGATCGCCGCGTAATTCTCGAAGGACTCAAGAGAATTCCGGACGGCATCGAGATCGATGCAGAGGCTGGGCACATCTACTGGACCAACATGGGTAATCCAACAAAGAACGATGGCTCGATCGAACGCGCGAATCTCGACGGAACGAATCGCAAGACGATTGTGCCTCAGGGCGCTACGTTCACCCCGAAACAATTAAAACTCGATAAGCAGGGCGGGAAAATCTACTGGTCTGATCGTGAAGGCATGCGCGTGATGCGGGCGAACTTCGATGGTTCAGAGATCGAAACCCTTGTGGACACGAGTCGCGGTGACGCCCGTCCGGGCCGCGACGCTAAGAAATGGTGCGTGGGTATCACAGTCGATCACAATGGAGGCAAGGTCTATTGGACTCAGAAAGGTGGCGACAATGCCAACGATGGTCGAATCTTTCGCGCCAATCTCGAGGTACCAAAAGGGCAGAGTCCTGCGAATCGCACCGACATCGAACTACTCTTTGATGAATTGCCTGAGCCGATCGATCTGGATCTCGATCTCGATAATCGGATGATCTATTGGACGGACCGCGGCAACCCGCCAAAAGGCAACACAGTGAGCCGAGCATCGATCGATAAGGTTGGTACAGATCAGGAGGTCCTCGTCAACGATTTAATGGAGGGAATCGGACTCGCCCTCGATCTTAAAAACGGTCGAATGTTTTTCGGTGATCTGGGCGGTTCTGTTTATTCCGCCAAACTCGACGGCTCGGAAAAGAAAGCTTTATTTGGAGCGCAGGGAAATCTGACTGGCGTTGCTTACGTGGATTTTGCGCAAGTCAAACACACCAGGCGCAACGATGGTCCACGTCTCATTTCGTGAGGTACGGATGTCCGACATGCTTTAGCTTGTCGGAAGAGCGCGACAAACTGAAGTTTGTCGGACACTGAATTTTAAGGAGTACGAAAACATGGCAACGCAAAAAAAAGAATTTAGGCAACCGAAGCCGCTGCCGGCACCGAACAGCGACTTCTACGAGTTCTGGTCGACATTCAGCGCCGAGGAACAAGGCATTCTGAAGCAGGTACGCGAATTCCTGAACACCAAGGCAGCGCCAATCATCGGGAAGTACTGGCTCGAGGACGCCTTTCCATTTGAACTGCTGCCGGCACTGAAGGAACTGAACATCGGCGGCATTGGCATCGAGGGTTACGGTGGGCGCGGTGGAAGCCTTGGGCTCTGGGGCTCCATTGCGATGGAGTTCGCGCGAGTCGATCCATCGCTCTCAACGTTTCTCGGTGTTCACACCGGCCTGGCAATGGGCAGTATCTATCTAGGCGGATCCGAGGAGCAGAAACAGAAGTGGCTCCCACCGATGATTCGCTTTGAAAAGATCGGCTGCTTCGGCCTGACGGAGCCGCTGGTCGGTTCGGGAACCTCGGCCGGCATGTTGACGACGGCGAAGCGAGAGGGAGACACATGGGTCTTGAACGGCGAAAAGAAATGGATCGGCAACTCGCCCTGGTGCGACATTTCGATCATCTGGGCGCGCGACGTGGACGACAACCAGGTTAAGGGTTTCATCGTCGAGAACAAGACGACGCCCGGTTTCAGCGTCGAAAAAATCACGGACAAGATGTCGCTCAAGGTGGTCCAGAACGGTCACATCACGCTGAAAGATTGCCGCGTGCCCGAAGCGAATCGACTGCAGAAGGACGCGTCGTTCCGCGATACAGCTCGGGTTTTAAAGGTCACGCGCTACGGCGTGTCGTGGATGTCGACCGGCTGCCAGATGGGGGCTTACGAGCACGCGCTCAAGTACGCACAGGAGCGATTGCAGTTCGGGAAGCCCATCGCTTCGTTCCAGATGATTCAGGAACTGCTCGCCAAAATGATCAGCAACATTACGGCGTGCCAGTGCCTGGTGATGCGCATGGCCCAACTTCATACTGAAGGAAAGCTGACGGACGCCCATGCGTCAGTCGCTAAGGCCTTCTGTACGTCCAAGTGCCGCGAGACCGTTGCATGGGCCAGGGAAATCTGTGGGGGCAACGGCATCTCCGTTGAATACGGGGTTGGCCGTTTCTTCGCGGACGCCGAAGCGCTTTACACCTACGAAGGCACATACCAGATGCAGAACCTGATCATCGGCAAAGCGATCACTGGGTTGAGCGCATTTGTATAACGGGAAGGAGACGTACTTATGAGTTCACCAACCACAGCAACACTTGAAAATGTTTTGTACGAGAAAAAAGGCGCTATCGCTTATGTAACTCTGAATCGTCCTAAAGTCCTCAACGCTCTTAATCAAAGAACGTGGCAAGACTTAAGAGCGGCATTTGAGGATGCGCGAGATGACACAGATGTGCGTGGAGTCATTCTTACCGGAGCAGGCGATAAAGCATTCATCGCCGGAGCTGACATTAGCGAGCTCGCTCAGGTCTCTGCTGTTCAAGCGGAGAGGTCCAGCACGTACGGACAAGAAGTTCTGAATCTCGTTGAGAATCTGGGCAAGCCTGTTGTTGCTGCAATCAATGGTTTCGCACTGGGCGGCGGATGCGAGACAGCGATGGCTTGCACCATCAGACTGGCCACAGAAAGCGCGAGGTTCGGCCAGCCTGAAGTCAAATTGGGAGTGCCCCCTGGAGGTGGTGGAACGCAACGCCTTCCGCGTTTGGTCGGCAAGGGCCGGGCTCTGCAACTGATTCTATCCGGCGAAATGATTTCGGCGCAGGAGGCCTATCGGATCGGACTGGTCAATGAAGTTGTTCCGGCTGCCGAACTTATTCCTCGCGCTGAAGCGATCCTCAAACAGATCTTCGCGAACGCTCCACTCGCAGTGAGGTACTCACTCGATGCAGTGAATAAAGGTTTGGAGACGAGCCAGTCTGAGGGCTTGGCTCTCGAAGCTTCTTTCTTTGGCCTTTGCGCTGGAACCGAAGACAAGCAAGAGGGCACGCAGGCATTTCTGCAAAAACGCGCACCCCAATTCAAGGGTCGGTGAAGTAATTAAGGAGACGCAATGACAACTGACAACATTTTTTCGGGATTGAGAGTAGTAGACTTGGCGAGCTTCATCGCTGGTCCAAGCGCTGCCGTAATCTTGTCCGACTTTGGAGCTGAGGTCATCAAAGTGGAGCCGCCATCCGGCGACATGTGGAGGATTGGTAACAAGATACCGCCGCAGCCGCAGGCAACGGATCCTTATCAATGGCACCTGGCCAATCGCAACAAACGCGGCATCGCGCTCGATCTGAAATCGCCGAGCGCACAGCAAGTTCTTGAGAAGCTCGTCAAATGGGCCGACGTGCTCATCGTCAACACGCCTCATCGCGCACGCAAAAAACTGAAGCTCGAATACGAGGACGTCGAACAGTGGAACCCGCGTTTGATTTATGCAGATGTGACCGGATTCGGCGAAAAAGGGCCTGATGCCGAGCTTCCGGGCTTCGATATCACTTCCTACTGGGCACGCAGCGGCTTGTTATCGATGACGCGCGATGTCGGCGCACCGCCCACCTGGCCGGTGGCCGCTAGTGGTGACAATGCAACCGCCGTCGGCTTGTACTCTGCCATTGTCACCGCGCTCTATCGCCGCGAGCGCACGGGCAAAGGGTCATACGTCACGACATCGCTGCTCGCTGAGGGTATATGGTCTGCAAGCGTTTCGATCCAGGCAGCGCTGAGCGGAGCAAAGTTTTACGGACTGCACGATCGCAAGCATCCCGCAAACGCGGCGCTGAACGTGTATCAAGCCGCCGACGGCACCTGGTTCGTGCTCCTCGTGACGCCTGACAAAGTGGAAGCAGTCGCGAAAGCCATCGGCCGCGCCGACCTTTTAACCGATTCAAGGTTTTCTCCGGCGAACTTGGTCGCGAACATGCCGCAGTTGACGGCGATTCTCGATGAAGTATTCCGCGCGCAGCCGATGGCGCATTGGTACGAGGTCTTCAATGGCGTTCACGTCACGTTCGGTGCTGTACGCGACCCGCAGGAAGTCATCAACGATCCACAGTTGCGTGCGAATGACATCGTCGTTCCGCTTGAAGGAGCCGGCGAGAAGCTGACGTCGACGATCAGCAGCCCGATTCAGGTACACGGCGTTGACAAGGAAACTGCGAAACGCGCCCCGGAGCTTGGCGAGCACAATGAAGAGATTCTCAAGGAGCTGGGCTTCGAGGCGAAACAGATCGACAGCTTCCTCGCGAGCGGCGTGGTGTCAGGGCATGTGGAACCAGCAATCAAGTGAGGTCAGCGATGAGTGAAATTTTGACCGAACGTTCCGGCAGCATCTTGCGGATCACATTGAATCGGCCCGCTAAGAAGAACGCGATGACGTCGAGCATGTACCTGAACATGGCGCAGATCCTCAATGACGCAGCGTACGAGGATGATGTACTTGTCGTGCTGTGGGATGGCGCCGGAGATTCATTCTCCGCCGGCAACGATTTGGAGGATTTTCTGAAACACCCGCCCGGCCCAGGCGAGAGTCCGCAAGCTCAGCTCGCGGATGCATTGCTGAACTTTGACAAGCCGCTGATCGCTGCGGTGAAGGGTTTCGCTATCGGAGGCGGAACTACTCTGCTGACACACTGCGACTTCGTCTTCGCGGGCGAGAGTGCGAAGTTTCAATTGCCTTTTATCAATCTCGGGCTAGTTCCGGAATTTGGATCGACCTGGTCCTTGCCGGCGCGCGCCGGACACATCCGCGCCGCGGAGTTGATTATGTTGGGCCTACCTTTCGATGCCACGGTGGCGGCTGAGATTGGATTGGTGACCCGTGTTGTGCCCGACGAAAAATTGCTGGCCACCGCGACCGAAACCGCTGAGAAGCTGGCTGCGAAACCTCCTGCTGCTCTGCAAGCTTGCAAGAGACTGATGAAGCGTTCTCAACGCGAGCAAATCGCGCAGGCGATAAAAGTGGAGAATGAAGAGTTCGCATCGCGAGTGCGCTCGGCTGAGGCAAAAGAAGCGTTCACAGCGTTTCTTGAAAAGCGTGCGCCCGATTTCAAGAGATAAGATTTTCTTTGGAGCGGTGTCCGACATGCTTCAGCTTGTCGGCCAACTCCGACAAGCTGAAGCATGTCGGACAAAGCACTTGAACGATCATGAAGAGAACTGCACAAGCAGAGACGCTTCGAAGAGTCGTCTCCACCAGAATGCCAACTCGGTGGGGAACGTTTCAGACGCTTGGGTTCGAGCGCAAGTTGTCGAACGGTAGCGCGCGAGCTGAAACCGCGCTCGCGATTGTAATGGGTGATGTGACCCACGGCACTCCGTTACTCCGCATCCACTCGCAGTGTTTCACCAGCGAAGTGCTTGGGTCCTTACGCTGCGATTGCAGAGAACAACTGGAGATTGCCATGCGCGCCATTGCTGCAGAAGGTCGCGGTCTCGTGATTTATGAACATCAGGAAGGCCGCGGTATCGGGTTGATGGCGAAGTTACGGGCTTACGCGCTTCAAGATAAAGGCTTCGATACAGTCGAGGCGAATCATGCGCTCGGGTTTGCCTCCGATTATAGAGACTTCACTCTGCCAGCCGCGATCTTGCGTGATCTTGGTATCAGCGCGGTCCGACTTCTTTCAAATAATCCTCAAAAGGCTCGCGTCTTGTCCGATGCCGGAATCGAGATTGTTGCCCAGGTTCCCTGCGAAGCTGCGCCAAACGAACACTCCCTCGCTTACCTGCGAACAAAGAAAGAAAAGCTGGGCCACGCTCTGACGCTTAGACAAACAGAAATCACAGATCAATCTCCCTTTGCGACTGTGGAGGATGCTATTAGTGAGCTTCGAGCGGGACGCATGATCGTCGTTGTCGACGATGAAGATCGCGAGAATGAGGGGGACCTAACGATGGCTGCGGAGATGATCACCCCGGAAGCAATCAACTTCATGGCCATGCACGGACGAGGTCTGATCTGCCTTGCTATGACCGGGGAGAGACTCACGGAGTTGAGCCTTGGCCCAATGACATCTGAGGACACCGCATTGGGCGGTACAGCGTTCACGTGCTCGATAGATCTAAAAGGACAAGGGGTCACCACAGGAATTTCCGCCTACGATCGGGCACAAACAATCAAGGCTGCCGTTGATCCATCGAACCACGCAACAGACTTTGCTCGGCCCGGACACATCTTTCCACTTTGCGCCCGCGCCGGCGGCGTTCTCGAGCGTAGAGGTCAGACAGAGGCCTCGGTTGATCTCTCAAGGATTGCGGGCTTAACGCCGGCGGGAGTGATCTGCGAGATCGTCAATGACGATGGCACGATGGCCCGCGTACCCGACCTGATCAGATTTTGCAAGAAGCATGATCTCATAATGATTACAGTCGATGAGCTGGCGCGCTATCGGTTGGAGAACGATTACGAAGAATCGCTGGGAGCGATATTCGAGCTCTTTCCCACCGCGGTCAAGAGATTTAATCCTGAGCTGGATGCTCTTTCTCGCAACCCGGTCGCCACCACTATGAACGCGGAGTACGCAGGATGATTCATGCAAACTCCCTCGGACGGGCCTATCGTTACTATCCAGACCGGATTGCCCTCGTGTCTGAGACGAGGCGCTCGACCTTTCGTGAGCTTCACGATCGCGTCGGGGAAATTGCAGCGGCGCTAAAGAAACATGGCTTCAAAGCTGGTGATCGGTTAGCGATACTTCTTCCGAATGAACTTGAGTTTATCGAACTTGTGTATGCGTGTGCCTGGCTCGGACTGATCGTAGTCCCAGTAAACACACGCCTTTCGAAGAAGGAGATCGATCATGTACTGGTTGACGCAACTCCCCATGGATTGATTCGGCACTCGTCACTCGCTGTGCCGACCGTGCCGCTTCCATGGCAGTTGGTGCTTGATAAGGAATCTCTGGAATCTCCAGGCGGTTCTTATCCTGATACTGTTTACGATCCAGAAGCGGTATTCGCGCTTATCTATACCAGCGGCACAACTGGACTACCGAAGGGTGTGGTGCTGACTCACGCAAACATCCTGGCGAATGTGGACCACGTCAACTACTGGCTGCGTTATAGAGAGGGTGGGGTGTATCTACATGCAGCGCCGATATTTCACATTGCGGACTTTCCCTTCACGTTTGCATCTCCCGCTTTCGGCACCTGTCAAACCACGATTCCGAAGTTTAGTCCGCAAACCTTTTGTCAGACGATCGAGCGCGAACGCGTCACCCATACAGTAATGGTGCCGACGATGATCAATATGCTGACTCAATTCGAGGAGCTGAAAAGCTATGACCTCACGAGCCTCGAACGATTGGGCTACGGCGGATCCCCGATTGCGCCCGAACTCATTCATCGGACCAGGGAAGTTCTGCCGAATGTGGAGTTGACCCAGGTTTATGGCCTGAGTGAGACGGGCTTTCTTACTGGTTTGCAGAGTCACGAACATACGAAGGCTAGATTGACGTCTTGCGGCCGCGCATGTCCCGGCATCGACGTCCGCGTTGTCGACGACGCGGGGAAAGAAGTTGGAGTTGGACAAACAGGCGAACTGGTTGCTCGCGGCGCAAACGTCATGCGTGGCTATTGGAACAATCCGAAGGAAACCAGCCTCGCGTTTCGTGATGGAATGTTTCGTACCGGCGACATCGGTTACCAGGATGCTGACGGTTACGTTTTTATCCGGGATCGTCTGAAAGACATGATTGTTACCGGCGGTGAAAATGTTTACTCCGGCGAAGTCGAAGCAGTTATCTACCAGCACCCGGCGGTGAGGGAAGTGGCGGTCTTCGGAATACCTGATCCAAAGTGGGGAGAGCTCGTAATGGCTTCTGTAGTACTTAAGCCTGGTGCAACTCTCACCGCCGACGAACTGATCTCGTTTTGCCGATTATCTCTCGCTAATTACAAAGTTCCGCGTCGGGTTGAATTCTCTGAAACCGACTTACCGAAGAATGGCTCCGGCAAGATCCTGAAGAAGAATCTGCGCGAGCGTTTTTGGACCGATTGCGAACGAGCAGTAGGTTAGGTAACGAAATTGTACGAACGTACTTATACACAGAGGAGATCTCTAGCGCAAAGGCGCGCAAATGTCCGACATGCTTCAGCTTGTCGGCCACTTTTAGACACCGACAAGCTGAAGCATGTCGGACACTTTCCCTCACTACTCGTCGCTTGCGCGACCTTCTTCTTGATAATTGCGGGCGCCCTCGTGACGAGTCACGACGCGGGTCTGGCCACGTCTGATTGGCCGCTTTCAAACGGACAGTTTTTTCCCCGCATGGTGGGAAATCTTTTTTGGGAACACGGCCATCGCATGATTGCTACGACCGTGGGCCTGCTTACGATCGTGCTGACGATCTACCTTTTGCGGAAAGAGAAAAGACGTTGGGTGCGCCGGCTCGCCGTCTTTGCACTCTTTGCAGTGATCGCCCAAGGATTGCTTGGTGGACTTACCGTCAAGCTAATGCTGCCGCTGGCCGTCTCTGCCGCTCATGCGACTCTCGCGCAACTGTTTTTCTGCACCGTAGTCAATCTTGCTGTTGTCACGTCACCGAGTTGGGAGCGACGCGTGGCAACAATAGATGAGCAGGGAATTGTGCCTGCCAGATATCTTTGTCTGGCTGCTGTCGCGACGGTCTTTTTGCAGTTGATAATCGGCGCGACGCTACGGCATTCGGTCACCTGGGACAAATTCTTGCCCCCAGATCTTCTGTTGGCCCATATCGCCGGCGCCGTCGCGGTGACATTGATGCTCGCTATCACGGCGCTCACCATTCTTCGGCGACATCCCAATCAGATCTTTCTTACACGGCCGGCTGCAATCGCTTTGGCGCTGCTTGGGATTCAACTGCTTCTGGGGCTGGCTGCGTACGTAACGAGACAGGCATCCCCTAACGATCCGCAGCCACTTAATCCGATGGTGGCGATCACAGTCGCACACGTCGCGTGCGGCGCACTGATATTTGCGACAACCATAATTCTGACGCTGCGATCGTTTAAGTGCTTGCGCTCGACCGGTGAATTCGAATTTGCTGGTGGATTTAGGGTGAAGTCGTGATGAGGAATGTGGCTGTTAATGACGAGCGAGAGCTCGATTTGTATTTTTTGGATCTCGCTCTCGCACTCGCGGCCAGGGGAGAAGGTCAGGTAAAGCCGAATCCTCTCGTAGGTGCTGTTATTGTGAAAGGTGGCATCATCGTTGGCCAGGGTTTTCACCGCTATGAAGGAATCAAGCACGCGGAGGTGTTGGCGCTCGAACATGCTGGGAGTCTCGCCGTAGGCGCAACTGTCTACACCAATTTGGAACCCTGCTGTCACCGCGGAGCCGGCAAGCGAACTCCTCCATGCACCGGCGCGTTGATCAAAGCCCAGGTGAAAAGGGTCGTGTGCTGCATCACAGATCCGAACCCTCGAGTTAACGGGCGCGGTGTGGCTGCTCTTCGTGAAGCGGGTATCGCCGTGACAGTTGGCCCAAAAACTTCTGCCGCACGAATACTGAATGCAGAATACTTAAGATCAGTCATCACCTCGAACGCTTCAGCAAACTCATCGTTAATGCAACTGCTTTTCTGATTAGGCTCTTACCTTGCCTCAAGAGTAACTAACCAACGACGAGTTTCATCGTCGCTCTCCTTTGCAAACTTTTTATGAACTCTTTAGACGCTCTTTATACGGAGAGTCGTAATCTCTTTGTTGACAATTTGCTTGCCGAAGCTGCTCAGGAGTCGCCCTTTTGGATCTCGAACCAAGAGATAGATATCAGCAAAAGCAAGCAAGTGTAGGAAAGAAAAACATACAAGGAGAGAACACAATGACCTGGAGAGAGGTTAAGCAAGCAGTGGAAGAAGCTGGGGTGTTAGAGGACGAAGAAATTGAAATGATTCAGTGTGAGAACGGAAACGGCGATCACACGTTCCATAAAGTGAGATTAGGACAGATGTTGAAGTTAGTTGAAAACGTCTCGGAAGAGAAGGCGAGGGAAGCTGCTAAGGGTTGTGCCGTGTAACAACTGATCTTTGACACGAGCATAACGCAGCAAGCGAGGAGATACGGTGAAAAATCAACAGCATTACATCAAGGGACTCAGCATTGTGTTTTCGCTTCTGGTCTGTGGAGGAGCAACTCTGGTCCGTGGACAGCAGACGATCTTCAACGTTCCCAGCACTGATGTGCTTGATAAGGGCAAGGTCTATGGGGAACTGGACGCGAGCCTGAAGCCAACGGACGGCGCTCTGGTGTCGAAGTTTTCTTCGTTCGTGCCGCGCGTTGTTGTGGGCGCGGGAAATCGCGTCGAGATCGGATTGAACATTACGGGCAACATTCAACCGGGACCAGACTCGACCACACTCGTCCCAGCCATCAAGTGGAAGCCATACCAGGGCGAGAATAACGGATGGTCTGTGGTTGTGGGCGATCACCTCTTTATTCCAGTTCGAAATCGTGCTTACAACGCCGGTAACTATGTTTATGCCGAAGTGAGCAAAACCTTGAAAACGGGAACGAGAGTCACCTTTGGAGGATATGACTTTACCCGGAACGTGGTGGCGTCCGCGAATCGCGCTGGTGGTCAATTCGGTTTCGAACAACCAATAAACAAAAAGGTAACTATCGCCGCCGATTGGTTTACCGGCAAACATACCGCTGGCTATTTCACGCCCGGCGTTGTTCTCAAGCTCAGCCCGAAGGTTACCGCTTACGCCGGCTATTCGATTGGTAATCAGAATCTCTCAGGCGGAAATCATTTCTTTCTGCTGGAGCTTGGCTACAACTTCAATTGAGGAGAATTGTGCAGAAAATTGAACGAGAACAGTCATTACCTGAGCGGTTTGCGCAACGACCAGAACTGCGTTGGGATGCTTTATTCAACGATTTGAGTCTGTTCGCTTCGCTTTGCCTGGCGCGGCTGATTGTACGTCGCACGCTGCGTCGCCAAAGACAAGAACGGATCGAGCGACTCAAACACTTACAACTGGCGTCTGCTCGCGATGAAGCTTGTGAATAAGATTTCCGTAAATGACTTAGGAGGCAAGCAATGCTGGACGTGATTTTTATTGCGACGACTATCGGTTTCTTTCTAATCGCGATCGCCTATGTACGCGCGTGCGAAAAGTTGCAGTGAGGAGTTTGATTATGAGTGTTGAGACGATTTTGGGGTTGGCTGCGTCCGCGCTGTTGCTCGTTTATTTGGCTTACGCACTATTGCGTCCGGAGAAATTCTGAAATGACTGCAAACGGTTGGCTGCAAATTCTGTTTTTCCTGGCACTGATACTCGCCGTGACCAAGCCGATGGGTGTGTTTATGACGCACGTGTTCAATCGGGAGCGGACTTTTCTCGACCCGGTGCTCAAACCCATCGAGCGACTGATTTACAAATTGACTCGTGTCAATGCAGACCGCGAGATGCGCTGGACGGAGTACGCCGCAGCGATGCTCTTGTTCAGCCTGGTCTCAATGCTGGTGCTTTACGTGATTCAGCGTCTGCAGGGCGTGTTGCCATTTAACCCGCAGCACCTCGCGGGCGTGGACTCGGCAGGCTACGTCGGCTCCTCATTCAATACCGCGGGATCATTTACGTCCAACACAAACTGGCAGTCATATGTGCCCGAAGTGACGATGAGTTATTTCACGCAAATGGCCGGTTTGGCTTATCACAATTTCGTTTCCGCTGCCGTGGGCATTTCCCTCGCGGTCGCTTTCATTCGTGGAATTGCGCGTCGCGAGATGGAAACGATCGGGAACTTCTGGGTGGATATGACGCGGTCACTGCTCTGGGTATTGCTGCCGTTCTGCATAGTCGGCGCGCTCGTGCTGGTTTCGCAGGGAACAATACAAAACCTCCGACCCTACGACACCGCGAAGCTGGTCGACCCGCAGACGATTGAAGTAGACAAGAAGGATTCCGCCGGCAACGTTGTTATCAATCCCGATGGGACCACTGCGAAGGAAACTCAGCTCGTGACCGACCAGGTTATCGCCCAGGGACCACTGGCATCCCAGGAATTCATCAAGCAGTGGGGTACCAACGGCGGCGGGTTTTTTAATACCAACAGCGCTCATCCGCTTGAGAATCCGACACCTTTCACAAACCTAATCGCGCTGTTCTCGATTTTTGCTATCTCCGCCGGACTCACTTACACCCTCGGACGCATGACCGGATCGCCGAAGCATGGCTGGGCCGTTTGGGCCGCGATGGCTGTGCTTTTTCTGGTTGGTGTGACCGTGGCTTACTGGGCCGAAGCGCGCGGCAATCCTCTACTGGTGGGGACCGACCAAACTGCTGGCGTTATGCAACCGGGCGGCAACATGGAAGGCAAGGAAGTTCGCTTCGGCATCGCGAACAGTGCGCTCTTTGCCACTGTTACTACCGATGCTTCATGTGGCGCGGTCAATTCAATGCACGATAGTTTCACGCCCCTCGGCGGCATGGTACCGCTCGCCAACATCATGCTTAGCGAAGTGATCTTCGGCGGCGTGGGCGCCGGTATGTACGGCATTCTGATCTACATCGTGTTAGCAGTTTTCATGGCCGGGCTAATGGTGGGAAGAACTCCGGAATATTTAGGCAAGAAAATTGAATCGTATGACGTAAAGATGGCCATGCTGGTGGTGCTTGTTTTCCCGCTGACCATTCTGGTTTTTACGGCAATCTCAATGGTTTCACCGGCCTTCGGTACGTCTCAATTAAATAACGCTGGTCCACACGGGTTGTCGGAGATTCTCTATGCCTTTACGTCAGGCACTGCGAATAACGGTTCGGCGTTCGCGGGAATTTCAGCCAATACGCTCTGGTACAACACGACTATTGGCATGGCGATGTTGGTAGGCCGGTTCTTCATGATCATTCCTATGCTGGCGATAGCCGGCAACCTCGCGCGTAAAAAATTAGTTCCGCCGTCATTAGGTACATTTCCGGTTACGACTCCGCTCTTCTCGACGTTACTGGTGAGTGTGATCGTGATCGTGGGTGCGTTGACGTTCTTTCCGGCACTCAGCTTAGGCCCGATTGTCGAACATTTGCTGATGAATGCGGGTAGTACGTTTTGATGTCCGACAAACTTCAGTTTGTCGCTAGAGGAGGCAAGGAGCAACGGTGGTGACAGAACGACAAGCTAAAGCTTATCGGACAACCGCAATCTGGAATGCGCAGATCGTCAAGCGGGCAATTCTTGATTCGTTCGCAAAGCTGAACCCGCGCAAGATGATGGGTAATCCCGTCATGTTTGTTGTGGAAGTTGGCAGTGTCTTGACGACGCTACAACTAATTCGCGGAATAATTGCACCCATTCCGGGCGTGACGCAGACCGGCTTTGAGTTACAGATCACTCTGTGGCTTTGGTTCACTGTGCTGTTTGCAAACTTCGCGGAGGCGATGGCGGAAGGTCGCGGCAAGGCCCAGGCTGACAATCTGCGAAAGGCCAGGACCGAAACGATCGCCCATCGCCTGATGAGTGGCGACAAAGTTGAAGATGTCGGCGCGGCCGAGTTGCGCAAAGACGACGTAGTGATCGTTTCAGCAGGCGAATTTATTCCAGGTGACGGCGAGATCATTTCAGGCGTCGCTTCAGTTGACGAATCGGCAATCACCGGAGAATCGGCGCCGGTAATTCGCGAGGCCGGCGGAGATCGATCCGCGGTAACGGGCGGCACTCGCGTGCTATCAGATCAAATCCGGGTGCGCATCACTTCCAATCCCGGCGAGACATTCATCGATCGCATGATCGCGCTGGTCGAAGGCGCTGAACGGCAGAAAACTCCGAACGAAATCGCGCTTAACATCCTGCTTGCCGGTTTGACGATCATATTTCTCCTCGCTGTCGTTACGCTCCAGCCGTTTGCCATTTATTCGAACGCCTCGCAAACGATCTTCGTTTTGGTGTCGCTCCTCGTCTGCTTAATTCCGACAACTATTGGCGGCTTGCTATCCGCGATTGGTATCGCAGGCATGGACCGCTTGATTCAGCACAACGTACTGGCGATGTCAGGCCGTGCGGTTGAAGCCGCCGGCGACGTGAATACGCTGCTACTCGACAAGACCGGGACGATCACCCTGGGAAATCGACAAGCAACGGCATTCATTGCATTGCCGGGCGTAAACGAAACGGAGCTGGCGGAAGCCGCGCAGTTGTCCTCCCTCGCGGACGAAACTCCTGAGGGCCGCTCGATTGTAGTGCTGGCAAAGGAAAAGTACGGATTGCGTGGGCGAGAGCTTGCGCCGTACGAAGCTACCTTCGTTCCCTTTACCGCACAGACGCGTATGTCAGGCGTTGATTTTGATCATCGAGAGATACGAAAAGGCGCTGCCGACGCGATCCAGAATTACCTGGGCTCATCCGGTGCCCGTCTTGCCAGTGAGTTGAACGTGATTGTCGAACGAATTGCCCGTGAAGGCGGAACGCCTTTAGTGGTTGCCGCAGATCGCCTGCCGCTGGGCGTGATTCAGTTGAAAGACGTCATTAAAGGCGGAATGATCGAGCGGTTCAATCAGATGCGGCAAATGGGAATACGAACCGTAATGATCACGGGTGATAACCCACTCACAGCCGCGACGATTGCTCGCGAAGCTGGTGTTGACGACTTCCTCGCGCAGGCAACGCCGGAAGACAAGATGGCGCTCATCAGGAAAGAACAAGCGGGCGGCAAGTTGGTTGCGATGACCGGCGACGGAACCAACGACGCGCCGGCGTTGGCCCAAGCCGATGTGGGCGTCGCTATGAACACAGGCACGCAGGCGGCAAAGGAAGCCGGCAACATGGTCGACCTCGATTCCAATCCGACAAAGCTGATCGAGATAGTTGAGATCGGCAAGCAGTTGCTCATGACTCGCGGCGCGCTCACCACATTTTCGATTGCCAATGATGTAGCGAAATATTTTGCCATTATCCCGGCCATGTTTGCGGGCGCGTTTCCGGTCCTTAATGCGCTGAACATCATGGGCTTGCGTACGCCGCAATCCGCGATTCTTTCCGCTGTGATCTTCAATGCTCTGGTAATTATTGCGCTTATACCGCTCGCGCTTAAAGGCGTGAAGTATAGGCCTATGAGCGCAGCGTCGCTGTTGCGGCGCAATCTGCTGATTTATGGCCTGGGTGGAATCATCGTTCCATTCATTGGTATCAAGCTTATCGACGTCATTATCCATGCGATTGGCTTAGCGTGACGGAAGAGGTGGAACATGAAGAATCTTACTACTGCAGTTCTAATGACAATCGTGACGACCATCGTATTTGGACTAGTCTATCCCCTAGTTGTGACCGGCCTGGCCCAGGTCATTTTTCCTGAAAACGCTAATGGCCAACTCCTTAGAGGACCTGACGGCACTGTGATCGGATCACGATTGATAGGCCAACCCTTCTCTTCACCCGGCTACTTCCACTCACGTCCTTCGGCTGCAGGGGCAAGCGGCTACGATGCCGGCGCTTCCTCAGGCTCTAATCTTGGCCCAACTAATCAAAAGCTGATTGATCGGGTGAAGGCAGATGTTAAGAGATTGCAAGCAGAGAATCCGGGTAAGGCAGTTCCCATTGATCTGGTGACAACCTCCGGTTCGGGCCTTGATCCGCACATTTCGCCCGCCGGCGCTGATTTCCAGGTGCCTCGCGTTGCTCGCGAGCGTGGCATTAGTGAGGACGAGTTGCGGCGAATAATTGCGGCGCATACCGTAGGCAGACAATTTGGTTTTCTGGGCGAGCCGGCAGTAAACGTCCTGGAACTCAATCTGGATTTAGACAAGACAACGCCTATGAAGAAATGAGGAAGTTTTTTCCGGCTGGACTTCAGTGTTTGACTGAACTGAAGTTCGGGCCACTCAAAAAGCGGTTCCAAAAATGGATCGTGTCTTAAATTGATCGATTTCTCTGCGTTCTCTGCGTATCTCAGTGTTCTCTGCGTCAAAACTTCAACTTTTAACGCAGAGGGCGCAAAGATACGCAGAGTACCGCAGAGAAGACTTCCGAATTAAGCCACCACCCAAAATGAACGAGAACGGTAACCGCCCATCACCCGAATCTCTTCTCGCCAGGCTCAGTGAAGGCGAGCAGGCAAAACTGCGCGTTTACATTGGTGCAGCTCCCGGTGTCGGTAAGACTTATCAGATGCTGGAGGATGCCCACCTGCTCAAAAAGCAGGGTGTGGACATCGTTGTTGCGGTTGTGGAACCTCATGGACGTGAGGATACGAAGGCCATGATCGGCGATTTGGAACGCGTGCCGCTGCGCCGAATCGAGTATCGAGGCATCACACTCGAAGAGATGGACCTGGAAGCTATTCTCGCCAGACACCCGGCCATCGCTATCGTCGATGAACTTGCTCATACAAACGTGCCGGGCGGGAAAAATCGCAAACGTTACGAGGACGTGCTCGACTTATTAAATGCCGGCATCTCAGTCATTACTGCCGTCAACATTCAGCATCTCGAATCACTCAATGATGTAATGAAGCGCACCACGGGAGTTCGCGTGCGTGAGACCGTCCCCGACTATTTTTTGCAACGAGCAGATGAGGTTGTCAATGTCGACGTCTCTGTAGATACACTGCGCACCCGTCTGCGGCAGGGAAAGATTTACGAGGTCGTAAAGATCGACCAAGCGCTGAGTAATTTCTTTCGTAAAGGAAATCTCGCCGCACTACGCGAACTGGCCCTCAGGCAGGTCGCAACGGATCAGGCTAGCAAAGCAGACAGCTATCGCGAGGAGGAAGGATTGGAGCCGGCCGTGATCCCCGAAAAGGTAATGGTAGCCATGGCTTCCCGCGGCAGCGCGAAAAGGTTGTTACGCGTCGGTTCGCGCGTCGCTGGGAGGCTCGCCAGCGATTGGTACGCGGTTTATGTAGAAACGCCTGGCGAAGAACCGGGCCGTATCAAGCCAGTGGATTACGCAGCGCTGCAGGAGAACATCGGGTTTGCGGAAGAGTTGGGGGCAAAAGTCATAAAGCTGAAATCTCCCCGAGTGGCGGACGCGTTGATCGATTTTGCGAAACGCGAGGGCATCACTCAAGTTGTTTTTGGCCAAACTTCACGCTCGCGCTGGGACATTCTCCTGCACGGCTCAATTATCAATCGGTTTCTCCACGAAGTGCGGGACGCCACCGTGCAGGTCGTGCCTCTGGAACTGAGTAAGGGATGATAAAGATCCGCAATTCCAATCAACTCCAAGCAAGACGGCTGGTTTTCCAGCTTATATCTTTGTACCCAAATCGATAGCAGTCGAAAGGCAAACCACATGTCAATGAAAGTTGCGGATCTTTTGGTCGAGGTTCTGGCCGAAGCAGGAGTGCGGAGGATCTACGGCGTCGTCGGCGATTCGCTCAACGGCATCACGGATTCAATTCGAGCGAGGAAGGATCTCGACTGGATTCATGTGAGACACGAAGAGACGGCAGCTTTCGCCGCCGGAGCCGAAGCTCACCTCACAGGAAAATTGGCGGTGTGCGCTGGAAGTTGCGGACCGGGGAATTTGCACTTAATCAACGGGCTTTACGATTGCCAACGCAACCGCGTACCCGTCCTCGCAATTGCAGCTCAAATCCCCAGTCCTGAAATTGGTAGTACATATTTTCAGGAGACCCATCCTGAGCATCTCTTCGCACAGTGTAGCCATTACACTGAACTCATATCGCATCCTGAACAGATGCCGCGCGTACTCGAGATTGCGATGCAGACAGCGATCTCGCGGCGCGGAGTGGCGGTAATTGCACTACCCGGAGATGTCGCCTTGCAAACTGCAGTCGAAGATAAACCGCGTCTGCATTTTCCGACGCCACAGCCAAGCGTCTGTCCCTCTGAAAACGAAATCAACACACTCGCAGACCTGCTCAATCGATCCAAAAGAACCACGATCCTTGGTGGTGCAGGTTGCGCCGGGGCTCACGCTGAGCTGATTGAGCTCGCGGGAAAACTACAAGCGCCCATCGTCCACGCGTTACGCGGGAAAGAGTTTATTGAGTATGACAACCCATTTGATGTCGGTATGACAGGGTTACTCGGATTCTCTTCCGGCTATCACGCCATGATGAGCTGCGACGTGTTGTTAATGATCGGAACTGACTTTCCATACCAGCAATTCTTTCCCAAGGACGCGACCATCGTGCAAATCGATCTTCGCGGTGAACAGCTCGGACGCCGGTCCAAAGTTGACTACGGTTTTATTGGAGACACAAAGACAACACTGCGCTCTCTTTTTACCAAAGCTGGAGCAAAACCAGAACGACGAACACTTGAGTCGATCACTCGAACACTACCGAAAGGCACGCAAAGGCCTCGACGACCTGGCGGTTGGCCACCCTGGCAAGAAGCCGATCCATCCACAGTTTGTTACGCACGTCGTCAATCAACTGGCCTCTCAAGATGCAGTATTCACGTGTGATGTCGGAACGCCAACGATCTGGGCCGCGCGGTATCTCACGATGAATGGCAAAAGACGATTGGTCGGGTCCTTCAATCATGGTTCGATGGCCAACGCATTGCCGCAGGCCATCGGCGCGCAAGTCACCTATCCAGGACGTCAGATCATTTCGCTGTCTGGAGATGGTGGTTTGGCCATGGGTATGGGAGATCTGCTTACACTGAAACAACACGACTTGCCGGTGAAGACGATCGTTTATCGAAATGATTCGCTAGCATTTGTTGAACTGGAAATGAAAGCGTCCGGCTTCGTGGATTTTGGAACTGATCTGCACAATCCGGATTTCGCCGCGATGGCCGAAGGAGCTGGAGTTCTCGGATTGAGAGCGGAGACTCCGGAGCAGGTAGAACCAATGATTGCGCAAGCTCTCAAACATGACGGCCCTGCATTGGTCGAGGTTCTTGTATCTCGTCAGGAGCTCTCCATGCCGCCGACGATCACTTTGGAACAAGCAAAAGGTTTCGGCTTGTTCATGGCGAAAGCAGTTCTCAGCGGACGAGGTGATGAGATAATCGATCTGGCGCGAGTCAATCTGTTTCGTTGATCACAAAAATAACGCCGCACACGGGGGAGTAATCGGAATGACGACAACTTTTGGGGCGAGCTCAACAACTGATGATGTTTTGGCTGGGGTGAGTCTGCACGGAAAACGGATTCTTGTGACCGGCGTCTCAGCCGGACTTGGTGTGGAGACGGCTCGCTCTCTCACCGCGCATGGCGCGCAGGTCGTGGGTGCAGCGCGGGATTTGGTCAAGGCCAAGGCGGCAACCGCACAGGTGCAGAAGGACGCCGATGCCAATGGCGGAGCATTCGAACTTGTTGCGCTTGATCTTGCGAACCTTAAAAGTGTGCGTGCATGTACCGAGGGACTACTGACGAAAAGTGAGCCTTTCGACGTGATCATCGCCAACGCTGGAGTAATGGCGACACCGTTCGGCCGTACGGTAGATGGATTTGAGACTCAGTTCGGCACCAATCACCTGGGCCACTTCGTTTTAGTGAATCGTATTGCGTCTCTGATCCGCGCCGGTGGGCGACTGATCAACTTGTCCTCAGCCGGTCACCGCTTTTCAAATATTGACCTGGAAGATCCAAACTTTGAGCGGACGCCCTACGAACCTTTCGTCGCGTATGGCCGGTCTAAGACCGCAAACGCTCTCTTCGCCGTTGCGTTCGACAAGCGGCACCAGGACCGTGGCGTGCGTGCTGCCGCGGTACATCCAGGTGGCATACAAACAGAATTGGGTCGCCACCTGGACCAGAGCAGCTTTCAAGAAATGATCGACCAGATAAACGAACGGAATGCAGCCGAAGGCAAACCACCGTTTCAGTTGAAGACTATTCCTCAAGGAGCTGCAACCTCGGTATGGGCGGCTGTGGTTGCCGACGCCGGCGAGATCGGCGGCCGGTATTGCGAAAATTGCCACGTCGCTTACATTGTTCCGGACGACGTTACGCTCACCGTTGACAGCGAAGGAGTCCGAGGATACGCATTGGATCAAAGAAATGCCGAGGCACTTTGGAAGAAAAGCGAAGAACTCGTCGGAGAATCCTTCTAGCAACTACTGGCCTGGTTGGAAACGCGGAAAGGGAGTTGAGAAATCGAGGTTCTGAATTGCCGGATGGTTTCTGTAGGACGTCTCAACATGCACCCTCTTGAAGCAAAAGACGGTCGGAAATGGGTAGATCGACTTGCGCACTAATCCTCCTCATACTCGGATTCAATGCCTTAGCTCTACCTGGCAAAACCGCGAGTACCTGGAAGGGCTTCTATGAGCTTTCCAGCACATTGGGATCCTAAGCTTAGAATTCCACGTGGACAAGTTGTCGCG
>JADMIO012752773.1_pt1 | contig 72497 bp, 59 predicted proteins | sample 8958161 | NCBI WGS metagenome assembly JADMIO01 (sample SAMN16585339, study PRJNA669376) | soil metagenome | isolation source: Crop rotation soil | place: USA: Cullars Rotation, Alabama | collected 2011 | reverse complement strand
GCCGCGACTTCAAGTCACGTGAATTCCAAGCTTCGGATCCCACTGTGCTGGAAAGCTTTTCATGTTTTCAACCGACAAAGAAGATTCAACAGTAAAATCGGAGTCAGCACTTTCAAATGAAAATTGCGATCCCCCTCTTATACCACTCGTTGAATTTGAAAAAAGCGAGTTGATGTTTGAGGAAAATTTACTTTCTCTAGCCTGTACAAAAGGCAGAATATCAAACTGTGCGACAGACCACCTAGCGTTAAGACTGCCTTGGTTTGCTCTCTGAGTCCCTGTTAAAAGTGAGCCTGCATAGACATCGGCAAGCTTTACGTCAGCATCACCAAGAACTCTTAAAGGTCCTTTTGCCGATTCGATTTGCCCATAGCTGCGATCATTCCGATTTTTATAATGCTGCTTTTGCCCCAAGGAGGAGTCATAAGGATTGATTTTGTTCTCGCGCAAAATCAAATCGCGATGATCCTGAAACATTCCAGCTTCTATGGTCGTCTGTCTGCCATTAACTAAGCCTTGCGCGCGACCTTTTGCTTTCCAATCCGAGGATAAATCCGCGTGAATCTGATTCTGCCATTCATTTTTTGGAAGTTTTGTCGATAGCCACCAAGGATCTCCTCGTCTTTCAAGTGAGAGTTCTTCGAGATGTTCCATATTGGTAAGTTCAATACCAAGTTGATTCACCGGAGTATCAATCGGCTTTGCTCCCAAACCCGATGTCACTTGCACGGCACGAGGCCTTTCGGCTTCGACTTGGGGAGCGTCAACGACAATGGCGGGCAAAACTAATTCAGTAGAGGGACCCGAATCTTGCGCATGCGCAACACTAAAGCTCAACGTCGCCAGAATTAATATTTTAAGGAGTGTGATTTTCAAAAACCAAATCGGCGTAAGGTGTGAGATCGATACTGTAACTAATTTCCCCGAGGTCTGACGACAAAAGCTCAATACTTTCTACAGTGCGAGGACCTTGTGGCACTTTCAAAGGAGTTACTAAAAATTTTCCCCTCAGATTCAAATATCGGTTGGAGGGAATCTTAATGGAGATCGGAAAAGTAAGCTCAAAAATTTCTGAGCGACCTACGATTTTACTCCAAATGGCTTCCTGCACCTGCCATTGAATCCGTAAGGCAGTCGCTGCATCTGCGGCATTTTCTGCGATCAAAATCTGCGCAAGGGCTTCACCAAAAGTTTCGAGGCCCAACGTCTTGGTGTCTGCTTCGGGGGAAAGTCGCCAGTATTTTATCAATTTCGATTCGGAGCCCTTGGCACTAGAACTTAAAACTAATGCACAGGCACCTTTTAAAAAGCTCCGTCGGGTGATGGATCCAGACTGCGCTCCAGCTGCTGCGCCCACAAATAGAATCAATGGCATGAGGAAATTAAGAATGTGTCTCATTGTATGCATCCTACGGTTTGTGACGACCATATAGATCGTGCTTAAAAATAAAGCAAGTATTTATAATTAGGCGCTTATTCCAATGTTTTTAGGCTCCTCAATATGGAATGAGATACATCCTTTAAAATTTCCTGCACGAACCAATTCGTGGACCTTGCGAAACATTGAGGCCCCGATTAAAAAAATCAAATGCGCAAAATTCTTGCCGGTTTGACACTCTCCTTTGCATTTGCGGCCTTGGCCACTTCGGCTCCCGTACGCGTAGCGCATCTTTACGATATTTCCGAACTTGGCTTGGTCGATATCGGCCTCACAATGACATTGGTGGCATCCGGAGGAGATAGCCTGGGCAATGGCGGCGGCGAAGACAAGAAAATGGTGATCGAGGCTGAAACTCGCGTTCGTGAATTTATTAGTGTCTGCATTTCAAGCCGCATCTGCGATCCCACATCTGCAGAAACGCGTTATCTTCAGACGCTTTCAGACACTTCGAGTTTTGAAGCTCCGATCGAATTTAAAACAACGCTCGAGGATAAAAACTTACTTGTCGCAAAAAATAAAGAGCGCTTGTTTTTTACTGGTGGCAAAGTCGGTGCGCCAAATGTGATCAATAGTAAAATTCTTTATGTCGAAGATCCGGCGGAAGCTTTGATCCTCGTTCTAAGTATTTATTCTTTTCACCATCCCGAAATCAAAATTGAAATTAAAAAACAAGCTTTGGCCCTGATTGCCAACTTTCGTACAAACTTAGGGGTAGATACTGCATTTACCGAATGGTCCCAGCGCAATTTAAAAGTTTACGAATACGACGACCAACATTCTTTGATCTTTGCCGATGGAGAATCGGCAACCCTTCTCACCGCAGAAAATATAGGTCTTGAGTCGCAATGTATCGGGGCTCCAAGCTTCAAGATCACCCCTTTCTCATGGACGTCCATATTTGCCGGATATGCTGAGGCGGTCGCTAACTTTAGCATTCAATGTCCGCCTGATCGAAGCGTGCAGCGCGGACGCATTCAATTTACGGTTTTTTTCACCAACAATCTCGACTGGACTGAATTTTACGTTCATCCCAATCATTTCCTACTGAAGATTCGAGATGTGTCGTGGCAAACTTTCTACTACTGATTTTATTTTCTGCATTTAGCTTTTCATTAAGCGCCAACGCGCAATTTGCCTACGTTCGCCGATCACCAATTCGTGCAGTGAAAAATGTCGATGGCATCCCGAAGGGCCTCGCGATGAAAGATTGGACGAGCCCGAAACTCATAGCTCAAATGTTACTAACCAATATGGAACGCCATATTCATTCGGCCCTTTTGATTGAAAAGGATTTAGACGCGACCGACAAGAGCACGTTGACGGACATTTTAAAAATTTTAAATAGCGACGCAAAAAACATCCGACTGTTTTTTGCCGCGACGTCTGAAAATCTGTTTTTAAATGCAAGCCCGCAGGATCAAGCGTTTTTAACTAGCTATGGCTATAGCAAAAACAGAAGTTTGTTTGATCTTCCTGAATACGCAACTCATCGTTTTGTGGTCACGGGAAATTCACCTGGCCCCATTCTCTTTAACGACTTTTATTTTACAAATCCGGTCGCATCCCCGTCGGCATCCGATCTTTTAGGATATTTAGTGCATGAACTCGGCCATCAAACTGGACTTGGGTTTTCATCCGAAGCCTTTTTAGATCGCTTGGGCCAAAAAGTTGCTAAGCATGTGAGTGCGCTCGGCGCCGATGTGAGTGACATAGGGTTAACGGATCTTAAAATTTACACCGACAATTTTTTAAGTCTCAGCGATTTATTTCTATATCCCATTAAGAATCTAAATCGAAACACCATTGGACAATTGGTCTTGTTTAGTAAAAACCATATGATCAATCTCACCGGCGCGATCGTATCTGCAGCGCCAGACTTTTCCCCGTTCGATTCAGCCTATGAATATCCTATAATGGTTTGGGTGGGCCCTCCCTATTTTGCCGAAGTCTCTCGCTCACAAGAATTTGAATTCAATCAAATCATTCGCGGATCAGCGACCTATGTCTTTTCCAACAAAGAAGGCACTAAGCTCGGGGAATATCACGCTCAATATAACGTCTCTGTACCTCTGACTAAAACCGCGAGCGGAACATTCGAGTATCAGGGGCAATCTGTCGTTATCTCTCTCGACAATGTTTCTACCAGGGGCGAAGTCATCGTTTCGAGCGCTGCGGATTTTAAGGTCGAAGATGTTTCGCGTATAGATACACCAAAACATGGAATCCAAGCGATCCTCCAATGTTCAGAAAAACCAAAAGACTTCTCCTTACGCATACAGATTTTAAACTCGAACCCAGCCCGTCGAACCGACACGCCTCCCGACCAGTTCTATCATCCCGACTTCGTCAAACTCGAAAATGGTCGGTGCTACTATTTATTAAATGCCGAATCGGAGCTTGGCTTCACTCCACGACTTAAAGCCGTAGCCTTGGATGCGCAGGTCGAATTGAACGACGGGCGCATGCTCATACTCCCCTTACCTAAAAAATTTATTTATGAAGCGACCGGCGATCAGACGACACACTCTGCCTCTGAGATGAAAATTTCAGATATCGAAATGTATTGGGCTAAGAAGCAGCCGGATGGCTCATATTCCTTGGTCGAAGAAATAAACACGAAATTAAGTATCGACCCACTGAAACTTAAAAATCCCGACCTCGAACTCTTAGTGATGGGCAAGATCGATTGGGGAAGTGTCGACTACTGCACGTCCACCCTCGTTTTTTCCGGTCAACGCAGAAATTATCCAGGACTAACTTCCGCGATTTACATCGGGGACTTCTTTCCGCAAGACAATAAAGATCTACTTCCTGGCTCATTATTCACACGCAACAGTTATTCTTATCTCGGCAAAACAGGAATCAGCTTTATCAACATCATAAATAAAACTTGGTTAAACGCCAACATGATCCAGCCGAAGCTCGCCTACGTCAGCGCAAGGTCTTGTGCATTTGGTTCGACTTACTTCGACGTACCTTAGCCAAAGGCACAGCTTGTGCCTTGAATCTTAACCACAAGATTCATTCCGATTAAATTTTTTCTCACCCTCGAGCAAGATGGCTGCATGTTCAACAAGCCAAGGTGCCTAAGCACATTGGCCAATATCAAGAGGAGTTCCAATGAAATTCGCTGAAAAAATCTTAGTGGCAGTTGCTTTTTTAAGTCTTTGCAACTGCGCTGACCTACTCAAATATCAACCACATGCAAGAACGGTTAGAAAACAACCACGCGTCGGCGGCACCATAGCCCTTGACCTCGATCACCGGGATGAAGATCACCAGCTTGCAGAAAACATGATGCAAGAAAACTGTGGCAGTAAAAAAGCGCAGATTCTCGAGGAAAATGAAGCCGTAATCGGAAGTGTTACTGAAAGCGCCGCCGAAGCCGAAAAAGCCAATCGCCATAAAGTTGGAAAGGTCTTCGGCATGGAAATGGAATCTGGTCATGATGGTCGTGTGACCTCCACATCAGAAACGACACAGAAAAAAGAATGGCAGATCAACTATCGTTGTGAGTCTTAAAGATCCCTTCCTTCCTAAAGGTGGCCGTCTTGACGTCCTCGCCTGCCAAAGATAACTTGCGTAGGATGCTCCTGACGGCCACGTCCCCTCAAAATTTTATCGCGCTAATGCGGGCCAATTACCGAAGACGTGGTCGCGCCATTCCTATTAAAACCTGGGCGAATCGCTTAGGTTATAAATCGCCGCGAAGTCTTGGCATGTTGGTCGAGGGTAAACGCCTACCGAGCACAGAAATGATCGAACTGCTCGCGAAAGATTACGGACTGTCGGCTGCCGAGAAGCGTTACTTCGAACTTTTAGTTCTTGAAAAGTCAGGTAAAAGTTCAAGTCTTTCTGCTGGTATTAAAAGAGAACTTGAGAACCTTCGCGCGGGCGCAAATCAAAACATCCGACGCCTCACAATCGCTGAAACAGAACAAGTTTTTCAGTGGCATATTTTAGTCATCCGCCAATTGGTGGGAACGCGGGGATTTAAAGAAGATTATGATTGGATTCATCGCAGACTGCGCGGCAAGGTTTCGCTCAGTGAAATTAAAATGGCTCTTCAAATACTATTGAGTCTCGGTGGACTTGTACGAAATCCGAGCACTGGGCGTCTTGAAAAAACACAAATCAATATTTTCGGACGCGATGATGTACCAAACGCCGCATTGAGAAAGCATCATGCACATATGATGGAACGCGCAAAGGAATCCCTGACCGAGCAAGGAGTCTATGAACGAGAAATGATTTCCTATGTCTTTTCGTTTAAGCGCTCGGATTTGCCAAAACTAAAACAAGTCTTACGTGATTTAAGGGCTAATCTCGATCAACAGTTTCATACCTCCGACGGCGATAGTGTCTTTCAACTCAATCTGCATCTATTTGAACACACCGCTATGGCTGAGCCTGAATCCGAGTAGTTGAAGATAACTTCAAACGCGCTCAGAAATTTGAAACAGCGCAAAAACATATGCTAAAAAATAGATTGAGTGGGGACTCTAATTTTAATTGCCATTTTATCCATGGTTTTCACTTTTACCGCCGGCTACTACTGGCGAACTCGTGAATTACTTCGCCAAAAGATCCAAACTGATGAACAGTTAAAAAAACGCGAAATCCAACTCAACGAAGCCCAAGCGATCGCGCACGTGGGGAGTTGGGAATGGGACGTTTTAAATGACACGATCACGTGGTCGGACGAGCTCTTTCGCATGTTTGATATGGAACCGACTGGGTTTAACCCCACATTTGAGGCCTACATTCAACGCCTCGATCCCAGTCAGCGCGAGTCCACACAACGGCTTATTCAGAACGCCTTCGAAACCGGCGAAGATTTTGTCTTTGAACATATAATCAATCGCAAAGACGGGCGAAAATATGTGCAGGCCCGGGGAAAAGTGATCAAGGATGAGACCGGCAAAACTATCCGCATGAGCGGAACGACCCAGGACATTACCGAACAAAAACATTCTCAAGAGAAACTAGTATCTTACCAAAATGAACTAGAGAAAATGGTTGAAGAACGCACAGCTGAGCTAAATCAGGCACTTGAGCGCGAGAAACAGGCTAAAAAAGTGGCCGAGGCCGCAACCCAAGCAAAAACACAGTTTTTGGCCAATATGAGCCACGAAATTCGCACTCCCATGAATGCGATTCTCGGATTTTCAGATTTGCTCGCGGGCGAAAATCTTTCGCTTCAGCAGAAAGATTTTCTCGGGAGAATTAAAACCAATGGAAATCAGCTTTTACAAATTATTGACGATATCTTAGATCTTTCGAAATTCGAGGCAGGTAAAATTCCTCTACAGAAATCAGACTTTTCTTTGTCCGAAACGGTTCAGGAGGTGGTGAGTTCGCTTTCTTCCCTGGCCTACGGCAAAGGTATAGAGATTAAAATTGAATTTAGCACCGAAGTTCCGGAGTTTGTTTGCAGTGATCAGCTGCGCCTCAGGCAGGTCCTCACGAATCTAGTCAGCAACGCGATCAAATTTACCGAAAAAGGGCATGTGCGAATTTTTATGGATTTTAATTCTGTGTCGCTCAGCTTTGAAGTGCACGACACAGGCATAGGAATTTCAGAAGAACATCAGAAGATTTTATTTCAGCCATTTATGCAAGCCGACGGTTCGATCGTTAGAAAATTCGGCGGAACGGGTTTGGGGCTGATTCTTTCACGTCGCATTGCCGACGCATTGGGAGGCGATCTCTTTTTGAAAGAGAGTAAAGTCGGTTTTGGCAGCGTCTTTCGCTTTCAAATCCCGGCCGAGCCGCTCAATGGCTTAAATCGATTATCTAAGGATCGCAGCTCGCCTTCAGAAAAATTCGAGAATGGCTTCGACTTTTCCCAAATTCGCGTTCTTCTGGCGGAGGATTCGAGTGAAAATGAAATTCTGGTGCGTCACTATCTCGTCGGAACGAACATCCAACTGGACAGCGCACGCAATGGAATTGAGGCTTTAAAGCTTGCGAGCTTGAATCCCTATGACTTGGTCTTAATGGATCTGCAGATGCCAGAGCTTGACGGTTTAGGTGCAACCAGAAGATTACGTGAGCGCGGATTTACGGCTCCAATTGTCGCATTAACTGCGCACGCCTTCCTCGAAGATCGACAAAAAGCCTATGCCGCAGGCTGTACGGATTATTTAACAAAGCCAGTTCAGTGCAGCGTCTTGCTTCACACGATTCAAAAACATTCACGAAATCTGGCACAAATAGAAATCCCGACGCGTGAGGAATTGTCTCTAGCTTAAGAAGATCTTTCGTGCACGGCGTAAGCTCGTTCAGAACTTGCAAGTCGCCACCAATCTTTTAACGTCATCAGTATGAATATTTTAAATCTAGCTTTCGCCGCTTTGACACTTCTATTCAATTCTTCAATTACACGGGCTGAAGTTCCGGATCAGATTTTCGCACAAGACGGAAAAACTCTCGTCCAGTTTTCAGATATCATCGACCGCGTAAAAGAAGGTGACGTGATTTTCGTGAGCGAAAATCACGGGATTGCAAAGCACCACGCCATGCAAAAGGATGTGATTCGAGCCCTTATTGCGCGTGGCTTTAAAGTCAACATGGGGATCGAACATTTTTCATATCTCGAACAAAATGCAATCGACGCTTATCTACGAAGTAAGATAAGTGAAGACCAATTGGTAAAAACGGTTGGACTTAGCGGCTTTGAAAACTGGCGCGATCAAATGTGGATGCCACTGTCGAGCGGTGGTTGGAGTTATGGCCTGAACGCTCCACGCTGGCTCACCGACAAAATTTTAGCAGTCGGCATAGATCTTTTGAGTCCAGTTGAGCGTTCGATTTTACCCTCAGATTTTACGCTCGGAAATAGCGGTTATAAGGAACGTTTTAAACAAGCGGCGGGCGTCGTCCACCCCACTTTAAATTTTGAACGAACGTTTATGGCCCAATCCGCTTGGGATGACACTTCGGCCATGACTCTCGCAAGCCTTGTGAGAAATGACCCCCATGCTGTTTTCGTCGTTTTGTTTGGCGATTTTCACGTGATCTACGGAGGCGGACTTCCGGATCGTTTTCATGAACGAAGTCACACAGACTTCATCACCGTCAGCCAGGTCTGTCGCGAAGGATTCTCGTCGAGTCAGCTTGATCGACAAATTCAATCCAATCCAAAATATGGTCAACGTGCCGACTTTATCGTGACCGCGAACTGCCTAACGACACCCGAAGCTCCGCGAAAACAATGAAACTTTATCAGATCCTGACCATTTTAGTTTTGACAACCGGCTCTGCTTTTTTGTTTTTTCAAAACTGTGAAGGTGGGCGCTTCAGAAATGAGAAAGGTCAGATCAGAGATTTCAACCGAGAAAAGGCAGAACTTCTCGATTTTATTCAAAGCTTAAACATGCGAAATTTGACCTGCTCTAGCGATCACGATTGCTTCGTTATTCCGCTTGGCGAAAAGCTTTGTGGGGGGCCAGAAAGCTTGTTGGTCTCTTCCCACTTGAATCCAGACACCGAGGAAATTCAGCGCTTGGCCAAGCAATTCACTGAAGTTTCACGAGATATGAATCAAGGAGTGGAAATCGTTGGCGATTGCTCGACGGTCTCAGAGGTAAGCTTTGTCTGCGATCAAGGCCTTTGCCAGTAACTATTTCGGCGACATAAGTGACGTTTTTGGTCTCCTTCCCCCTATTACCTAAGCCAGATTAGTCCCCGCATGGTCCATCCTTTGAAGGTTCCTCCTTAAGGCCGTCGATAATCGGTCTTTTTTGGGGAATTTCATGCACGTAAATCGGTTTAAAACATTCTTAAGTTTGATCGTTATTTCGATAGCCTTTGCGCATGCGGCCCACGCTGGAGTTGAGTACATCTGGGATGACCAAAGAGGCTTTCTTTCGGCATCAGGTTGTCGCGTAGGCCCGACCACTCTTTGGGCCACTCCCTATAGAGTTCTTCAGGCCAACGGCACTTCAAGTGAAGGGCAGCGCCTACAATCAACCGTCGGTCTTTACGCCTCGCTCGCACCCTTTAACAGTCTTGTGCGCATTGAACGAAAAGACGATGCCAGTAGGGCAAACAACTCGTTTATCCAGATATTGAACTCGCCCGGCCTTTCACAAAACTCAACACCGTTGCCAGCAGCGCAAAAAGGTGATTTCGGATGGGTGCCCGACAACAGCCTAGATACGATCGATAAATATGTTTTACAATTCTATGCGCAATCGATCTATTCAAAGACCGCTTCTTATTCGCGATACGCCGGCAACGGCAATCAGATTCAAGGAACCTTTTGGAAAATCGCGCGTGAGCTCGACAGCAAGGGCCAAAAAACAAATCTTGTGACCACTTATTATTGCGGAAATGATTCGAAGAAATACTACGTTTTCGACGTTTTTAAGGATCTAAAACAACCGCAAATTTTGCGTGTCGGAGTGAACACTAAAAACACAATCATCTTAGAATCAGGTTATGTGATTAAGGAAACTGATCTCGCAGCAGCTCAGGCTCAAGCACAAGCGAATCAAGGTTCATCGAACCCACTTGAATCTTTAATTAACATGATGGGCAGTCCATTTGGCTTAAACACCGATGGTTTAGGAAAACCAACCGACTCACAAAATGGGGATGACCAACCTGAAGGTGATGACGGTGGAGACGAGGTAGATACCGTAGCGCCAACTCCTGTAGACCGTCCTCCTGACATCGTAGATCAAAACAAGAAGCCTGCAATCGTGACCGGCCCAAATCAACATATCGTTTGCGTGGACACCTATGCAAATGCGCATGACAATGATGATTTCAAGAAAACGTTTCAAACCAAACGTTTTGAGCGCATCAATATCCACGATTCTTTTGATAAACCGAACTCAAAACCTGAGACCGTGAATGGGACAAAGTATACGTTCTTGTGGGTCGATTTCCCAGATCGCACAGATCCTAAAGAACAAACTGGTTGGGTTGTCGATACGTCAGTGAAACTTGAAGGCGACTGCGACGCCTACCAAGAAGCCATGCAAAACGTGGTTTGTATTTCGGAAGGCACGCAAAACGGTTACGATAAAGACTTCAACGTGAAGTATAGCCTTCAACCTCTTGAAGAAGTTATGCTTGAACCAGATTCAATTCAACGAACCACGCCGCACAAAGCAAGCGACGGTAAGACCTATGATTACATCCCGCTTTTGATTCCAAGCGAAGATATGAACGAGGCTTTCGTTGCAAAACACGCGATCATGCCGAAAAATCAGTGTGATGCGGCCCAAGTTGAAAAGAGTTCGTCAATCACGGGGCTTGATGCTCCTGGCTGCTGTAACTTTCCACTTAAGAGTGCGCCGAATGCACCTTATCGCAAGGGCCTTCCAGGTGCTGGACAAAAATGGTATGGTGGTTCTCGCGTTCGAAGAAATCATGGGTACTCGGCAAAAGATGCAAACCGGTTGGGCTGGCCAAAAATCCGCGTTCACGCCGCCTGTGACCTACTTCAAGGCCGAGGAAGTTCCGTTTACTCTGTAGCGCCAGGTACAGTCATATTGCCTACTAGCGAATTTTATAGAGCCAGAGATAAAAGTATGACCTACGAATTAGAGGTTCGTCACGTAGGTGGAAAGATCGGGCGTTACGGGGAAATGAAGAAAAATTCTCCAGCGGGCATTAAATCAGGCGCCAATGTGAGTGAAGGTACACTTGTCGGAAATGTCGGCAACACAGACATGCTACACTTCGAACTTTACTCTGGAACTTTGAGCGGCCCACTTACAGTGCGACCGGCCCGTGACAGCAAGGGCCGAATTGTCGAAAACCAAAATCTTTTTCACCGCAACCAAGAACGCCGCGCCGATCTTATCGACCCGACGGCTCTTTTAGAAAGCTATGAACGCAGAAAGTTCGGGCGGAGCAAAAATGACTAAATGGAATTTTCGTCTTTCGATCGTTTTACTTATTGCCGGGATTTTTTGTCTCGTTATGGGCTGTCGCGACTCAAAGCTAAATCCGTTCTCCGCTAAAAAGCATGTGGATTATTCGCAAAACGCGAACCCAGGTTCGTCAGCGACCAGTCCCAACGAAACTCTAGACGATCACTATCCTGGACGTGATGAAAACGGCCGCCAAGAGTCCAAACCGACCCATACAGAAACTCCGGTCGAATCGCTGCACACGATGGTAAGCTATTTTAAAAAATACACTGAGCCAGGTCATGGCCACGAGGAACTTCTAGAAGATCTTATCCAGTCCAACCAAGCGCCGGAGCCGAGCGTTTTATCCAATCCCTACACTGGGGACCTTTTCGAAATTACGACTCGCTCACCACTTCCTGGAACTCGCTATTTCTACGCACAATTTCGTGGCAGTGAGAACAGCGAAGAATTTATGCAGATGATGCATTTTGAATTTCGTCCTGGCCCTAAGGCGCTCGATGAGGCCAAAAGCGCTGTGCGCGATCTTTTTGGTGAAATCGGCGAGCCGACAAAAGAAGACCAGTCGCTCGTGTGGCAGTTAAACAACGGCTACGAGATTTTGCTGCAAGAAATCGATGCTAACGACGTTAGCTCAAACAACCAAGAGCATGTTTACACAAAAGAAGATGTAGGCACAGTCCGAGTGACCATCCAAATCCCCGGCCCTGACGACAATTAAAGCGCCTTAAGGCGCGAGAGAAGTTTTTCGCGCAAATCTTTTCCGTCGTCCCCTGAAAATGTCGAATTGTGTGCGCCCGTTTCGCGAGTCCAAAACTCTTTGGGTTCAGACGCATTTTTAAAAACTTTTTCGCCCTGATCAAAAGAAATGATCTCATCCTTGCGCGAATGGATCACAATCGTTGGCAAATCCTTTATCTCTTTAAGGCGTTTTCCTGGGGCCCAGCGATCACTAAATAAAACCCATACGAGTGGTTGAAAAGCCCAAGTCCATGCAGATTTTGACATGATTTTGCGTGCCGCCGTCTGATACGATGTAAAAGTGGAATCTAAAACCAAAAGTTTGGGGTGAACCTCATTTCGCGTCTCCCAAACAGCGCGTGCCGCGATTGCTCCGCCTAAACTCTGCCCGTAAACAACCAAAGGCCTGCCGCCATATTTTTTCGAAGTTAAGCGTAAAAGTTCACTCGCCTCCAAAACCGTCTTTCGTGGTGAAGGCTTTCCGAGGGTCGTGCCGTATCCTGGGTAATCATAAATCAAAAGCTCATAGCCCTCTTGCACCAGCCAATAAAGACTTAAGAATTGAATCGAGCGATTCTGACCATTGCCGTGAAAGAATAAAATAATCGGCTTTCGGCTCTCGCGTCCCAGAAAAAGCCAGCCATGCACAACCAGCCCATCCGGCATGGTTTCTGTGACTTCAATGGGCTTCGGATCAAGCTTATTTACGTCGACATAGAGCCTGCGCGAGGGATAATAGAGAAGCCCTGCACACCCCACTAGAAATACAACTGCCGATAGAATCAGCAAGACCCGCGTCACTGCTTTCATTGTGCCTCAAGATTGTCTAAATTCTTGGCCACCGCAAGCGAGTTTTGACTCAAAGGGGATTTCATTTTTGAATTCTAAGGCCGCGTTATTTTTATTCTGCCTCTTTCCTTTTTTCTCGCCTTTGAACCAAAGCGCTTGGGCTCAAACTCCCGATATTCCTGAAAGTAAACTGAATGAGGTGGCCAATTCGAAAGCTTGGATAAGACTTCTCCATTATCTTCCCTCTTATAGCGGAATGAAGAGCGAGCTGGACGGCAAGGGTTTTTTCTTCGCGCCCGACGGAAAAACAAATCCCCTATCCGAGCTCAAGGCCTCGCTGCAAGGAATGTCACAGAATTTAAAAATCGGCCGGCTGGAACTTCATCCACAATGTGCATTTCCAGAGCGCTATTACTTTTTAAAGAAGACATTCGATCTAAAAACGACAGACGAAAAATGTCCGAAGATCGACGAGTTTTTTGAGCGCTACCATGAGGCGACTGGCGTGAGTATTATCTATTCCAGCGCTTATCCCAATAATCCAGCCAGTATGTTTGGCCACACCTTTTTAAAAATTGAGTCCAAACGTAAAAGCCCTCTCATCGACACCGGGATCAACTTTGCCGCGAGAACGCCAAAGAAGATGAACATGATTAAGTTTATCATCCATGGAGTGATGGGCGGATACGAAGGCATGTGGTCCATGGAGCCTTACTTCAAGAAAGTGAATGAATATGTCAACACCGAGAGCCGTGATTTGTGGGAGTATCGCCTTAACTTAACTCAAGATGAAACTAGACACCTCCTGCTGCATATCTGGGAACTCGAAGTCACTTCGACTTTTGATTATTATTTCTTCGACGAAAACTGTTCGTACCAGATTTTGCGGGCCATTGAGGCCGTTAAACTCGATTGGGATCTTACCGAACACACCATTTACTTTATTCCTGGCGAATCGGTGAAAAACATCACTGATACGCCTGGAGCTGTGGCTGAAGTGCACTTTAGGCCTTCGCTTTATCACCGGCTTGAAATCGGTATCGGTCAGTTAAACTCACAGGAAAAAAAAGATTACTCGCGTCTCACAACGAAAATAATTCCAGAAGATGAGGGTAAAACCTATTCAGCAAAAACTTTGGATACTGCCCTCACCTATTTTCTTTATCTGCAAGCAAAGCGCAAAACCAAATGGACTGAAGAGGATCAGAAACTTGAAAATCAGACCATCGCTTTACGAAGAATCAATCCCGCGCCTGCGACCGAGCTCACACCGCCACCGTACATGCTTAAGACTCGACCAGATTACGGCCACGACGCCTACTCTATGCGTTTAAGTGGCGGTTACCTCAAGCGCAGTGAGCGCGAGGGCCTTATGACCCGGTTCAAAATGGTGAGCGCTTATCACGATCTTTTGGCGAAAGACGATGGTTTTACACCGTTTAGTGAAATTCTTTTTCCATGGATCGATTTTCAATACGTCGACAAAGAGTTTCAGCTTGAAGAACTTGGATTTTTGTCGACGACTTCGCTCTTTCCCCTTTCACGGGTAGATAAAAAGAAATCGTGGAAGGTTGACGTCGCTTTTTCGCGCGAGCGTGGACTTGAATGCGAAAACTGCCTACTGCCTCATCTCGAGGCAGGTTTTGGGGGCACCTTAGGGGGTCCAAAATATCGGTTTTATACTCTAGGCGTTGGACGCGCGGAGTTGAGCCCCAACCTCCACAATGGCTACCGCCTCAGACCCGGCATTGAATCCGGCTGGATCTGGAATCCAAAAGAAAATTACAAGAGCAGTCTGCATGCGGAAATTCTTTGGAATGTCGCTGCCACAGCGGAAGAGCGGGTTTATGAGTTTGCTTGGGAAAACGCACTGTCGCTTTCACGCAACAATGAACTTCGCTTAATTTCCACACTGACTTACACGGATTCTGTATCCCTTCCGAACTGGGAAGATTATCGTTTGGAATGGATTCGATATTTCCGTTGAATGTAAAAATCATCTCGGTCAAAGTAATAAGACAAAACATCCTTAGGAGGATTCTACATGCGAAAATTAGTTATTGTTGCAGCTATGCTTGCTTTGCCACTCGTCAGCCATGCTCATGACACAATGGACGGCTGCGGTCTTGGATGGCAAGTGACTGATTCTGAAACCATGATCGGCACCACAACTCGTGGAACTACAAATGCTTTCGTACCACCAACTTTCGGTATGACTAGCGGAACTATCGGCTGCAATCAGCTCTCTTTCGCATCGAACGAATCTGAAGCCGTAAACTACGTGGTGAACAACTATTCAAACTTGAAGCAAGAATTGGCTGTAGGCCAAGGCGAATACGCTCAAGGTTTGGTTGAACTTATGAACTGCGGAAGCGCACAAAAAATTCAATCGCAATACGACAAAGTCGTAGCTCCTGCGAAAGATGGCGTTGAGCTCTATAAAAACTTGAAAAACGTCTGCGGTTAATCGCTTATAGCGGTTCGAAGACGATTTTGAGACCCAAAAGGCCAGCCTTGAGCTGGCCTTTCTTTTTTTTGGCGGCCCCCACCCTGAAATTTTTCCTTTTATAGACTCTCTCTATGGCCCATTTGCCAAAGCCCCAGTAAATTCCCGTCGTCACTAACAGGGATTAAATAAATGAGATTGAAGTACTGGCTGGGCGTCCTCGCCCTTTGTTTTTCTTCTATTTGCTTTTCAACCTTAAGTTTCGCGGCAAATTCTTGTGGAAATGCCGTTCGCGGTGAATCCTTAGAAGCTCCACGCACTCAAAATCCTTCTTTAATTGGAAAAAAGGTCTTCGTTGAAATTACCAGTGACGATGCTTTAAGACTTCCGGTTTCGGCCCTCAGAATGATCAATTCAGAAACTGGCGCAGTAGCTCACGGCACCTTGATTTCGTACGAAGCCGGAGGAACCAATCCGGTCATTCGCTTGAAAATAGGCGGCCGCGAATACATTTTTTCAATTTTTGTTGAGGCCGAATCAGCCACAGCCTTTGGCTCAGCGGCAGCCTCGCAGTGGACCTGGCAGGACCCCAAAGGTTCAGTCTATCGCCTACGTGGCGTCTACTCAGCTGAAGCGGAATTTGGCGGAGATTCTTGGTCGGCACTGCAAACCGAAATCAAGGGCGTGGTCAGCAGTATCGCCTTTGAAGAAGAAATGAATACAACCTCTAGCGGGAAATGGTGGAAAAAAGTTTTGGAGATGTTGCGTGGCTCCTACGCGCAAAGGACTTGGGTCAATCGCGAAACAATGAAGCAAGAACTTTTACGTTACATTCGCCGTGGCGATATGACGAGCGCGGTCGGTAAATTCCAAAACCTATTTCAAAAAGTCGAAATCGCTGCGGTCATTCTTCATAGACTTCGTCCCTTACATGCTGCCCTTTCTCGTCTCGCAATTGAAAGGCCAGAAGCCGATAACGATATACAGCCATTAAAAAGAAAAATTGAAGAACTGATGGAAAAACAGGCCGACACTTTAGGTTGGCACTATGGTGACTATGTCGCCCTTTTTCGAATTGCAAAGAATATAAAGGCGGACGAGCGAACCAAAGTCGTTTCAGATGCAGCCGAGCAATTTGTGCAAGGTGAAAATGCAATTCTATCGTCTGAAGCTCTGCTAAAAAAATTAGGCATCTATGAGCTTTCAAAAAAACACTTTCAAATCCTTTATCGCGACAGCAAGAGCTTTAATTCTGAAGATGGTTTGTCTTGGGTAACCGACGCCTACACTGGAGAAACTCCAAGCTTAACTGAGCCAATGCCCTACGCGGCCATGCTCCCACGTAAGGCCACTGTCCGCCGATACCTATTTGACAACTTTGTCAGCGTGTTTATGAACATTGTGACTCATCCGTATATTTTGGACGTCGTTTTGAAGCCTGTGGAAGCAATTCCTAAACCAAACAGTCGCACGCTTTTTTGGCGAACCGTAGACGTTCCACGAAAATTTCTGACTTGGCTCACAGATTACTTACGCGATCAGCGTAGCCTCTATATTCACGGCCCAGGTCTGATCACGGTCGAAAACCTAGCTGAAGCCAATCCATCAGATCGAAACGTTCTTTATAGCGCCATGGAACGTGAAGCTTCGGCGTTTAGAGATCAAAGGGTTGAATTTTTGGTGAGCGCCGCACGTGACTTAGATTTTAAACCCCTTTGGATTGAAACCCGAGAAATGGCCAAGGCAAAAAGTGTGACATCCAGTGAGACCACGGAAGTCGATAAGGAATTTTATAAGGACATGCTCCTCGCCGAGGAACAAGCCGCTAAACTTGGCTACCTCACTGACGATCCAGTCAATGGAGTCGATTTTATCGTGCGCGCAGTGGGTTCGTATGGAGTAGGACAAGTGGCCCTTCATCTATTGAGTAATTTCTTACATCTCTTTGGCGGCGGTATCCCTGGCGTGTAATTGCATTCTCTGCGACGTCGAAAATGCTCCCCTGTTCGTCACTTGCGATGACGGTAAAGACTATTTCCGCTGCCCCGAATGTGATTTAATTTTTCTCTCCCCTGCGCAAAGGTTGAATAACAAGGACGAACTCGAGCGCTATCTCACCCACAAGAACGACGCTTGGGATCCTAAATATCAAGAATTCGTGCGTCCCGTGAGCGATAGGGTTCGCAAAGATTTCCCAAATGGGGCCGAGGGTCTCGATTTCGGAAGCGGTAAAAATTCGGCCCTGGCACTTGTTCTAAATCACTGGGGCTACGTTACCGACGTCTATGATCCCTACTTTTTTCCGAATGAAAAAGCCCTAAAAATTTCCCACGAGTTCATTACCGCAACGGAAGTGATAGAACATCTCTACCAACCCAGTCTTGAGTTTAAGCGTTTGGAAGGGCTCTTAAAGCCAGGGGGAAGGCTTTATCTAATGACTTTGATCTATAATCCTGAACAGGATTTTAGAACTTGGTGGTATCGTCGCGATCCGACCCATGTTGCTTTTTACACGCGCCGTTGTTTAGAAAACATCCAAAGAATTTTTAAATTTCAATCTCTTGAGATTGTTTCAGATAGATTTTTGGTATTGCAAAAAACTACTGAATCGGATGTCCGCTAGAATCCAAAATCCCTTTAAAGCTTAAACCGATGAGATCGGTAGTTTGAATCGTCCGTACCGAAAATCCGTTCCCTGAATTGGGCGCAATATTTACGGCCGTAGTTGACGAAATAGAGACATCGATAAATTGATAGATCGTGAAGTCAGATATATCCACATCATTGATCATAAGACCAATTCCTTGAAGTTCTATGGCCGCACCGCTGGCTTTTAACCTGGCTTTTGGATTGCGAAATTCATAGCCGACCACCGAACCGCTCATCATCATTCGGCGTGTCTCGAGCGTAATAACGACCGGGATTTTTCCTTGAAGCTTAGTCGCGCTCATATCCACTTCAAGATCCCAAGTTAAAAGCGGCCAGACCGCGGCATCCGTTGGCGATGTCGTGTAAATTAAAGAGTTGGTTTTGCCCGTGGTCTTAAAGCTCACGACACCTTTACATTGGGCCGATTGCGCTTCCGCCTGCTCCCAACTCGATTTTGACTGATCAATATAAACCTGATTGGCCGGGCCCGTAATTGGCGATTGATGGTTCGGATTGATAAAATTTCTCTCTACCCGTGCACGACCGAGCGACTGAAACTCCGAAAAAGCGAGGCTGAAGTTGCTCGAAGCAAAATGTCCGAATCCACGACCGGTTTCAGTGTGGCAACCGGCACACTTAGAAGCCTGACTGAATATTGGGTAATACGTATTTTTAAAAACCTGTGCGACCGGGCCATCACAGGTACTAAACGCCACTGAAGATCCATCATCTTCGCCCGAACTCTTATGTTGCGTGTCCATTCCGCAGTTTTGAAAGGCCAAAAGCAGCGCGAGCGTACCCGCAATAAAAACGTACCTCTGTTTGCGACTAACCAATTTTTACGACTCCATCAAGCACAGTTCCAGTCAATTTTGATTGTGGAAGAATTTTTGAAAACAAGTCAAGTTTACCAGCAAACTTTAAATAGTTGGCAAAAACAGCTTGCGCGGCGGTTTCTGGATCGGCGCCAATCACACTCGAACCATCGGCAGCTTGCGCAGCCACAAACGATCCAACCTGATAGCCGTTCGGAGTTGCAGGACGTCCGGCTGGATCAAACATAAATACGATAGCCGAGCCCGCCTCACCACGATCGCCAGTCCACGAAGTGTCAGGCGTTTGGTTAGCTGAATCGGATTGAACCGCTCCATCTGATGTCAGATAGAGGCAAACTTTTTTGTTCAAGACCGCAGCCGTCTCAAGAATCCGCCCAATGACCTGGCCGGCTTCTAAATCACGTTGATTTCCAGTCGTTCGATTTCCAGTGTGGTAGTCGTAACCACCACGCTCTAAGTTTACAGTGCCCGCGTTTCCAACAATCGCATTGTAGACCATTGTTCCAAAAACGCGCGATTCGTTGTTAACTGCCGTGGCGGCGGTTATTCCCCAAACAGTCGCAACGCCCGCATTCTGGGTGATGGGATCAACTGCAGCTCCCCCTAAAACAGTTAAATCGACGTTTTTAATTCCCGCGCAAGTCACTAAGTCTTGCACCTGCTTAGTGCTATTGATCGACGCGAACTTGCGCGACTGCTCTGCGCTCAATTTACTCACGAGGTTCGCCAATTTTTCTTTTTGTGGTTTGGTTAAATTGTCGCTGAGAGATCTCGTGTACCCGATGGAACCCGCGACATCGTTAAAGCTCGCCACCCTTAAAGGCACGGGAGGGCTAATGGACGCCGCTTGCTGGTTAATTCCGGTCGTGTTGTTTCTCGAACCAAGATTTGGAATCATCGATCCAATCACGCCGGCGCGAAAGGCCATGCCACTCGCATCAAAACGATTTTCACCTGAATCATCGCGCGAACGCACGCAAAAGCTCACAAGCGCAGTCTTATCGCGTGTCGCTTGAGTCGACGTCTGCCGAATTCCAGTCAGCATATTGCTAATGAGATTCCCATTTCTTAAGCCCGCCCAGCTATTTACTCCAAATTCACTCGCTAAAGGAAGATTCACACCGCCACCATTTCCGGCAACGCTGTTTCCAAGACCCATCTTGGTCATGTCAGAAAGTAAAGCACCACTAGCATCGCGAGGAACGAGATTGGCCATAATCCCAGCACCACCTTCGAGATTCAAAGTGATAAAGGGAACGATGTCTGATGCCGGAGGTGCACAAACCACTCCGTCCGCCCAAGCTTTAGGTGACGTAGCCATAAGCCCTAAAGCTCCTGGTACAAGTGCTCTCACCGCGAAGGGGATCATTCCATAACCCATGAACTCTCGGCGTGTGACCGGCTTTTTATGACCGAGCTGGGCCCAAATCGGAAGTTCTTCTTTTTTTCTACCCACTTTGTGTCCCCTTCTTAAAAAGTGTTCGCGTCGACGGACGCAAGCATAGCGCTACAAACAGACAAATAAAGATCACGCGTATCACGTTCAGCAGCTACCGAGCTGCTTACGAAAGATTGATAATAATCTGCGAAGATCTGCCCTTCAGCTGCCGTTGGATTTCTTCCCCAAAATCCATTGGCCATACTGCGAATTGAATCGTCAAAAACCGAAGGCCTGGTGCCATTGAGCGCTTGTGCTTGTGCAAAATTGACATTCACAAAATATTTTCTCACAGCACCAGCGGCGGCCTCTTTAGTCAAAAGACCATCACAAACTGTTCCGGCCAGAGATGTAGTCGCAAGCTGCAAAGGTGCACTTTGGTTATTTAAATTGTCATTGTTCGAGAGAATTCCTTTTCGAGTCATGAATTCGGCAGACTGGTTTGTCGTCACCGCACCGGTTTGGCCGGAAACATTGAGCATGCTATTAAAAACCTGATTCGCGTTCATCAAAGCCCAAGGCGCATTGGGTTTATCGAAATTTTGCGCGCCACCACCTCCGAGAGTCGAAGATCCGTCAGTCGATCCCGTCGAATGTGGATTTGCGGCTTCAAACATACTTGGAGCGCAGGCTACTTGAAACACACATGTCAGAAGAAGAAGTCTCAAAGTTAATTTCATCGTCATTACTCCTTATTTAACCTGGCAACGTGTATCAGCGGCCACGTCTTCGAAAAGGGATCTTAAGTTGTAAGACTGCTGTTCAAATCTTTGTCCCATCGCTGCAACGATCGCGTCCTGATCTGTCGGCGAGTAGCGGCAAATCGACTGCCACACTCTTTGTGCCATACAAGTGCTGAAGCGGCGTGTGTTAGCAAGCAAACGACCGAAAGAGTGAACACCAGTGGTTTTACCAGACATGCTGGAATTGTCTGGAGCCATTCCACGCCATGTGAAGAAAGTCGCGTTTTTACCGTGATCGGCGTTATTGACGAAAGAATCGTCTTTCGTGATGTAGCCACCGGCATACATAATGAAGTCAGGGCGATTCATTTTGAATACGACTTTGTTCGCGCCAGCGTCTACTGTGTCCACGACCGGCCGAAGGTCGCCCGTCGTCACCCCGTTGGAAGTGTGAATAGCCGCATCACCTAAACCATTAACTGTTTTGAAATCCCAACCAGAAAAGGCGCCGCGAAATCCATCCATTATAGAGTGGCAGCCCTTACATGTTGTTTCAAAGCGTTGGTTGTCACCAGAAGGAAACCGATCGATGTCGCGTCCGATGCGGGCGTCTGTTGCTGTGGTGTCAGCCCATTGTTGAATCGGAGCACAGGCAAATTCACGCATAGAAAATTCAACAAGACGACGATTTGTTCCACCAATAGCGTGTTCACTTAAAAAGGCTCGCGAAGTGAGTACGCCAGAAGGATCAGGATTTGGAATTGAAGTGGTTGTAGTGTTCGCTATCTTTTGACCTTCGGTTCGAGTCAAAACTTGCGCATAATTCATGTTTTTTGATTCAAGATCGGCGTAGTGATTGTTGGATCCCAACACGTCTTTACTCAAATCACTGCGAATTCCAGTGAGAGGAGTCGTGAGGTTTGCAGAATAAAAGAAATCACCATAAAGAAGTTCGCGCGCATCTGTTTGATCGCGAGTCACACCGATAAAAGCTGCCGAAAAATCATTCAGCGTTTGACCGAGATCCTCAGCGCGATTCGACATCTGCGTCGCCATCTGCTTCACAATAATATTGAGGAACTGATCCTGCGCTGTCGCAATGTGAGCCGCACCCATGCGATCGCCGGCCTGAATTCTTTCCGCCATCTGAGCTAAAACGGCGGAATCAGCGCTCCACTTAACGCCCGTGAGGCGTTCAAGCATCCATTTGGCTTCACTTTCTGAGTTTTGTTGCGCAAATGCTTGAATTGCTGTGCATGCGGTAATGAACAGTATGGCCAATTTGATTGCCATTAAGACACCCCTTTTCCCCTGAATACGTACATTTGTACGTCAATAAACGTGACTAGAACCAGTTTGCGTTTATTCGAAGTGAGAGAAAACGTGAGCGTCTGTAAACGTGAGTTTATTCGAATTTTAGTAGCAAATTCAGTATAGATAAGTTCATGAAAATTGGAAATCAAACATTCAACACGCGTTCGATTTTTGAGCACGTGCCAAGCGAGTCTACATTTAACTTGTTTATAGACAGAATTCTCACTCTGAGGCGCTTCAGAGTGAGACGTTTTGCTTTTAGAAATTTCGCTTTGGTTTTGATTTTTAAAAACGGAAATAATTTCGAATATCCCAAATTCGAAGTTGTTTGACACTATTTTGAAAATTCCATTTCTGACTAGACCTTTCGATAGTAACCCTCGGTCATTCAAACTTATTTTATTTATACGATGCGGCGCGAAAGAAGGTCTCGAGTGAAAACGGTAGAAAAAATTCCCCAAAAACTGTTCACGCTTCTTTCGCTCGCCGCGTTGCTGGTTTTTCTTTGCGGTTGCTCGGGCGTGAACTTCACTCCCACCAACCTTGAAAAAACGTCTGCCCTCTCGACCTGCACAACCAGCGCAGAAAAAGTTGATCGTCCCACGCGAGTTCTTTTTTTAGTCGATCAGTCGGGATCCAATATTAACGGTCCCTATGATTTGCCAGGCCAAGCGACAGACCCGATAAAAACTTTTCGCCTTGGAGTGATGTCTGCTTTTTTTGAACTCAATGAACATAAATCCAACATCAGTTGGGGCCTTTCAGTTTTTAATAATGTCTCGGCCGAAAATCTCACTCTCGATTCATTAGGAAGTGGAATCCCATTTTCGCAAACGGCAGCTGATTTCTCTCAGGCTTTGCTACGTTTTTCTGCTCGCGCAGATGTCGGGGGCACTCCTTACCGAGCCGCTTTCCTCAAAGCTAAGGAGTTAATACAGGCAGACTTTCCAACATCTCCCGAACACGTCGCCTACTTGATTGCATTTCTGACCGATGGATACCCCACGGATTACTGCCCTGGCGGCCCCTCAGAAGTCTTATGCCCGGGACGTCTTCTTGAGAGTCAAATCGACAGCGATTTAAACGACGTCCTTTCGATCGCGCCAGATGCAATCCAATTCAGTACCGTCTATTATGGAAAACCCGACAGCACTGCCGCTCAGCGCCTAAAACGCATGGCGGACCTGGGAAAAGGTGAATTTGTGGACACCAATTTCACCTCACACGTAAACCTTAACGATCTCCTCGAAGTCGAAAAGACCGTTTGCACCGAAAATTAGCCTGTGTAAATATGTCGCCTTGATTTATCTCTAGGAAAGGCGATCGATTGGCACAGTCAAAGCGATGCGTTTTGGTCCCGGGTGGAGCCGGATTTATCGGCAGCCATTTTGTCGATTTGGTACATGAAAAGGGTTATTTTCCTGTCGTTCTCGATGCACTCACCTATTCAGGCAATCGCGATAATCTAAAAAATATTCCAGAACGGGAGTTTGCGTTCGTTGAAGGAAATATCTGCGACGCAAAACTCGTCGAAAAAGTTTTTAAAGACTTCCCGATTTCTGGCGTAATCAATTTTGCCGCTGAAACTCATGTTGACCGCTCGATTACGGGTCCAATGGACTTTGTGATGACCAATGTTCTTGGCACTTCTATTTTACTAAACGAAGCATTAAAGTCGTGGGAGAAAGATAAACCAGCCGGTTTTCGTTTTGTGCAAGTATCAACTGATGAAGTTTATGGAAGCCTGGAGGAAGGTTTTTTTAGCGAGACCTCACCTTATGCGCCGAACTCACCGTATTCAGCCTCCAAGGCCGGTGCAGATTTTTTATGTCGCGCTTGGTTTAAGACCTACGGCTTTCCCACGGTCGTCACTCACTGCTCAAATAATTATGGACCCCGCCAATACCCTGAGAAGTTAATTCCGGCCATGATCACTCGTGCTCTAAAGGGTGAATCACTAGGCGTTTATGGTGATGGCAAAAACGTGCGCGATTGGTTGCACGTTAAAGATCACTGTGAAGGAATCTGGCTTGCCTATGAAAAAGGAAGAGCCGGTGAAAGTTATTGTTTCGGTGGGGATAATGAGCTCGAAAACCTCACTCTTGTTCACGAACTGTGTAAAATTCTCGACGAAACTCGCCCACGCCCACAAGGCACTTACAAAGATCTAATTCGCTTCGTGACCGATCGCTTGGGTCACGACAGACGTTACGCGATCGATTTTTCAAAAGCCAAAAAGGAATTGGGATTTTCCCCGCGCGAAAATTTCACTCAAGGCTTCTTTGCGACCATTCGCTGGTATCTCGACAATCCGGAATGGATCGAATCTTCCTTAAGAAAGGAAAACCAATGAAGGGAATTCTTCTCGCCGGCGGCTCAGGCACAAGGCTCGCTCCCCTCACCAACGCCATTTCTAAACAGCTTCTCCCCATTTACGACAAGCCGACAATTTACTATTCGCTTTCCGTTTTGATGATGGCCGGATTAAGAGAAATTCTCATTATCAGTACACCTCGTGACGTTCCACGCATCGAAGAAGTTTTAGGAAATGGCGATAGCCTTGGAATTTCCCTCAAATATCAAGTTCAGACCGCTCCCCGCGGAATTGCCGAAGCGTTGATTTTAGGAGAGAGCTTTTTTAAAGGTGGGCCGGTCGCGCTGATTTTGGGCGACAATATTTTTTACGGGAACAACCTCGGCGATCATTTGCAAGAAAGTGTACAGCTAAAGTCCGGCGCGCGTGTTTTTGCTTATTACGTCAGTGATCCCGAACGCTATGGTGTGGTGAATCTTGATCGTACTGGTAAGGCGCTTGAGATCGAAGAAAAACCAAAGAATCCAAAAAGCAATTGGGCTGTGACCGGGCTTTATTTTTACGACGAGCACGCTGGCGAGTACGCTCGTGGATTAACACCCTCGGCACGCGGAGAACTTGAAATCACCGATCTCAACAAAACATACTTAAAAAAAGGCCAGCTTGAAGTCACCTGCCTACACCGTGGAATGGCGTGGCTCGATACGGGAACTTTTGACTCTCTACTTTCTAGCTCACAATTTGTTCAGACTCTGGAAAAACGCCAAGGACTTAAGATCGCGTGTATTGAAGAGATCGCGCTCAAAATGGGTTTTATCAATTCGTCACAATTTGCAAAGCTCGTTGTGCGCTATGAAAAATCTGAATACGGACTTTATCTTAAACAAGTTCTCCAAGAACTGGACGCTTAAATTTAAAAATGCAGAAGATTTGGGTTATAGGCTCTGAAGGCCAGTTAGGGTTTTATTTAAAAGAGCGCTCACCTAATTCCTTGCTTTTTTCGCGCGCTGACTTAGACCTAGAAAAAACCCATCTTATTGAAGAAAACCTAAATAAAGCTCTAAAAGAATTTAGACCAGACTACTTGATCAACGCTTCCGCCTACACCAAAGTGGATTTGGCGGAAACTGAGCGCGCAAGCTGTCAGAAAATCAATGTTGATGCGCCTGCAAAAATGGCGCACTGGTCGAAACAAATTGGCGCGCGCTTTTTTCATATCTCCACAGATTATGTGTACTCTGGGCTTGGTGATAAACCGTGGACTGAAACCGATGAAGTGAGTCCGCTCAATTTTTATGGGCTTTCTAAACTCACCGGGGAACGCGCCGTTTTAGAGGAAAATTCCGACGCACTTATATTTCGCACGAGCTGGGTGTACTCCCATCGGCGAGAAAACTTTGTGCTCGCGATTTTAAAGAGAGCGCGAACTCAAAACTTTTTAAAGGTGGTTGATGATCAAGTGGGTTCGCCGACATACGCTGATCACCTAGCCGAGTTTCTATTGACTCTCGCGGGTTGTGATCCCTCTAAAGCATTGAAAGCCCCGAATGCTCGAAAAGAAGCTATGGGTAAAACGGTCAGCGGCGTTTATCATTTTGCCGATGGGGGCTATGTTTCCCGCCTTGAATTTGCGCGTGAGATTTTAAGGCAAGCCAGCCAGTTTGAGGCCGCACTAAAGACTGTGGAAATAGTCCCGGCGAAAACCGCCGATTTCCCCGCACCCGCCGAGCGTCCATTAAACTCCCGTCTATCGCTCGAATCGACACAGGACACCTTTGGCGACGTGATCAAACCCTGGCAGCAGGGTTTAACCTCTTGCCTTAAACGGATATATCTGGCTCCTATGTAAAATGTGAAGCTCATAAATCAACCCCTAGATGGGTTAAAGCTTTTTGAACGCTCTGTGTTTTCCGATTCGCGCGGATTTTTTTCTGAGCTTCACAACGCTCAGAAATTTGAAGCACTCGATTTTCGCATCAATATTGCCCAGACCAACTTTTCCCGATCGCTCCCTGGAGTCGTTCGCGGTCTTCACTTTCAACTTGAGCCGCCACAAGGAAAACTCGTGACTGTGATTCGAGGTGAAATCTGGGATGTCGCCGTCGATATCCGTCGCGATTCAAAAACTTTTGGATCCTATTTCGGAACTGAACTCAGTGACAAAAACGGTCTTTCATTTTGGCTTCCAGCCGGGTTTGCGCATGGATTCGTGGCGCTTGGGAATGAACCTGCAGACGTTCTTTATTTCGTGGATGGTATTTATAATGCCAAAACCGAAGGTGGAATTCGTTGGAATGATCCGGATCTCAATATTCCTTGGCCACATGAGCGCGAGGCGATCATTTCCGAGCGTGATCAAAAGCAAATGACCTTCGCCGAATTTCGCGCTCGAAGTTAGACTTTCACTGACGCATTCCTTCCGAATGATCCGCACTTTCGCTGGTGAATTTGGCGCCCTGAAATATTCCTCTAACGCAAAGTCTTTTCTAAGTCTTAAAATTTGTAATTTAAGGGGATTTTCTTCTTACCGGCCTAATTATCTCGTAAGGCAGCTGTCTCGCCGATGACACACACATTATTTAATTGCACGATGCCGTTTGCGCCAGTCTTGATACGTGCTAGCGCAACTGATTTGTTTTCGTTAGCCCACACCACAATTTACCCCATCCTCGATAACTTGCGTTTCGCATTAGCTTATTTCCTATGGATTATCGGCACCAAAACCAAGCCTCTAATTCTAGAACTAAGTGCCGACTACAGCAGCCAAGCCCTCAATTCAAAATAAATTCCTCAATTCAAGAACCAAGCCTCAATTCAAAAACCAAGTGCGACAAGAAAATTTTTTGGTAGCTATGGGTAAGAGAGCCAAGCGTGAGAAACAGCTCAGTTTTGAAGATTTGGTTGAAAAGCCCTCAAAGAACGCTCCTCCAAAAGGCTGCTTCGGTGGAAAATACCTCGGAGATAGCCATGCTAAAACCAAAAGGTCTTTGGAATCAAAGCTTCCGATTCACTTAACCTTGAAATCATACAAAGGCCTAATGCGAACGCCAAAGGCGTTCAAAGTGGTCAACGAAACAGTCAAAAAAATCGCCAAAAAACATGGGGTAAAAATCTATAAATATGCGAATGTTGGGAACCACCTTCATTTGGTTATTAAGATTCATTCGCTGCGGTCGTGGAAAGCGTTTATTAGAGAACTCACAGGAACAATTGCACGAGCGATTCATCGCATTTTTGATGGAGTTTCAGGCCCCAAGAAAGCGAAAGAAAAATTTTGGAGCCAAAAGCCCTATACAAGAATTGTGCAAGGCTGGCGCAGACCTTTTGAAATCGCGAAAGACTATGTGACGCTTAATCTTCTTGAGGCTGAAGGCATGATTTCGCGGAAAGAGACAAAAACACTCGCAGATCTTCGGGAACTTTTCGAAACTGGATAATTACACAAGGAGAAATAGGTCCATGCCTATCGCGAAAACTTGCTGGGCCCTGTTCAATAGGAAATTCATCTCCTGAAAAAAACCCGCTCGAGCTCATTGCGAAAAATAATTCGTGATCTGAGTTTCCGTGAGCACCTGATCAGAATCAATAAAGGATCGATACCAATCGAGAGTCCAAGTGACGGCTTCTTTGACATCCAAATGCGGGAGCCAGGAAAGCTCTCTACGCGCCAAAGTGGAGTCGAGCATTAAGAATTTGGCTTCGTGGCGAGTTGCCTCGGTCGTTTCAAAATCAAACCCACACCACTTTTCTTTCGCAATTTGCAAAATCTCACCGACTGGAACACAGTTCTCTCGCGTCGGTCCAAAATTCCAAGCCTTAGCGAATGATCGATCTCCGCCCAGCAATCTTTCGGCCAGCATCAAATATCCACTCAAAGGTTCAAGCACATGCTGCCAAGGCCTAACCGCACCCATATTTCGAATGACGACTTTCTCACGATTTTTATAAGCGCGCGCAAAATCTGGAATTAACCGATTGCCTGCCCAATCTCCGCCACCTATTACATTGCCCGCACGCACAGAAGCGACGAGCGCGCCTGACTCAAAAAAACTTCGCCGATAGCTCGCAGTCAAAATCTCCGCGCAACCCTTAGATGAACTGTAGGGATCATATCCGCCCATGGGATCCGATTCTACGTAAGCCTTAGAGTCCTCTTCGATATTTTCGTAAGCTTTGTCAGAGGTCACGACGACCACAGCCTTCACAGTCGGCGTCGCACGCACGGCTTCCAACAGATTCAAAGTCCCCATCACGTTGGTTTCGTATGTTTCGCGAGGGTTCTCATATGAGCGAAGCACCAACGGCTGAGCCGCGAGATGAAAGACCACATCAGGCCTAGAATTTTTTAAGGAACCTGCGAGACGATCGGGATCACGGATATCAGCAATCTCAGAATGGATTTTCCATTTTAAATTTTCAAAATGCGCAGGAGACGTTTCGGGCGCCAATGAATAACCAAAAACTTCTGCATCCCAACTTTCTAATATTTTTGCAAGCCAAGAACCCTTGAAGCCGGTGTGACCTGTCAGAAAGACTTTTTTTCCACGCCAACTCTCAGGCGAGGGGCCTGGCCCCTTCCTAAGCGATGGCGAGTTCACACCCGCCAAGCGACTTCCCCTTTGTCCCAAAGATTTTGCAAATGTTGCTTGTCACGAAGGGTGTCCATGCACTTCCAAAATCCGGAATGTTTATAAGCAAAAAGCTTTTTCTCGCCCGCAAGTTTTTCTAAAGGGCTACGTTCAAAAATCGTTTCGTCGCCAGCAAGGTAAGAAAAAATCTCAGGTTCACAAACAAAAAATCCACCATTAACCCAAGACCCGTCACCTTTTGGCTTTTCAATAAAATCTTGCACACGTGAATCTTCGGCAAACTGCAAAACACCAAAGCGAGCTTCGGGCTGCACAGCAGTCAGAGTGCAAATCCCACGTTTTTCTTTATGAAACTGAACAAGGTGTTGAATATCAATATCAGCGACTCCATCACCGTAAGTGAGCATAAAAGGCGCGTCGCCTAAATACTTCTCTGCTCGCTTAAGCCTTCCACCGGTCATAGTGTCGAGCCCAGTGTCGAGTAATGTGACCTTCCATTTTTCCGATTGATTGTTGGAAAAGCTCACTTTGTGTTCGCTCGAATCGACCACCACATCGCTTTGATGGAGACTATAGTTCACGAAATATTCCTTGATCATAAAACTTTTGTAACCACATAAAATTACAAAATCGTTAAATCCATAAGAATAGTAGTGCTTCATGATGTGCCACAAAATCGGTTTGCCACCGATTTCAACCATGGGTTTTGGCCTAAGATCTGTCTCTTCAGAAAGTCTTGTCCCGTAACCGCCTGCAAGAATGGCGACCTTCATTTATTACCCCTTCGCCTTAACGATTTGAGGATCGTCTCCGCCATGAAATCAAAATGGCTCTTATTCAATGCTGGATAAACGCCAATCCAAAACGTGTCGTTCATCACAATATCGGTATTGATCAACTCGCCAACGACGCGCTTTTCAATGTCACGATATGCTGGTTGCTTCAAGAGATTCCCACCGAATAAAAGCCTTGTCCCGATACGTTTTGATTCTAAAGTCTTTACGAGTTCATTGCGTGAAATCGCTGACTCTTTTTTGACCGTGATTGGAAAACCAAACCAACTCGGCTCAGAGCCTGAAGTCGCACATGGCAAAATCAGTTCTCTTTCTAAATGGGATAAGCGCTCATGCAAATAAGAAAAATTCTCTCTACGTTTCTCGATAAACTTTGGAAGTTTATTCAATTGGCTCACGCCAATCGCCGCTTGCATATCACTGACCTTTAGATTGTAGCCAATGTGCGAATATGTGTATTTGTGATCATAGCCTTTTGGCATAGATCCAAGAGACCAGTTAAAGCGCTTCTGGCAAGTGTTGTCGTAACCTGGTGGGCACCAACAATCGCGTCCCCAATCACGTAGGCTCTCAGCCGCCCGTTTTAAGAGCGGGCTTGACGTTAGCACTGCACCACCTTCTCCCATTGTGATGTGGTGTGCTGGATAAAAACTAACTGTCGCCAAATCACCAAAAGTTCCGACTTTTTTCCCATCGTAGGTGGCGCCGACCGCATCACAACAGTCTTCGATCAACCAAAGCCCGTTCTGCTTACAAAATTCGCTCACCTCAGCCACTTGAAAAGTATTTCCCAAAGTGTGGGCAATCATCACAGCTTTTGTTTTCTCGCTCAAAGCCCCTTTAAGCTGTTCAAGATTTACTTGATAGGTTCCTAGGTCAACATCAACAAAAACGGGCACACAGCGATTTTGCAAGATCGGGTTCACGGTCGTCGGAAAGCCGGCTGCCACAGTGATCACTTCATCACCTGGATTTAATTTACGCTTCCCTAACAAGGGCGAAGTTAGACTGCTAAACGCAAGTAAGTTGGCCGACGAACCTGAGTTCACCAGCAAACAAGTCTTATGTTCCATGAATTGAGCAAAACGCTCTTCAAAGAGATCGGCGAACCGACCCGCCGTCAGCCACATATCAAGGCTCGCTTCGAGAAGATGGGCTAAATCCTCTTCGTCTAAGACCTTTCCCGACACAGGAATGTAGTCTTCACCGGCTCTGATCTCTTTAGGCTTTAGCGAGCGGAAATACTCCCGACCCTTTTCAATCACCGATTCACGCATATGGCTCGCAACTATAAACTAGAGAGGGTGAGGCTGGCACGGTCGTTATAGTGGCCCATATTGCGCCGAGTTATCTTGAAACTCTCGTCCCGACCCGTTAAATTGTCGAGCGAAACTTAATCGCAGAATCGGAGAAAGCCATAGTTACACTTGTGACCGGAGCCACGGGCTTCATAGGACAAAACCTAGTGGGAGAGCTTTTACGGAAAGGTCATGAAGTGCACTGTATCGTTCGCGCCCTTTCTCCCGAAAATTCAGAAAAATTTCAAGGCTCAACCGTTCATATTTATGAAAAGTCTTCTGATATCCTAGCTACGCTCGAGTCGACAAAGCCTTCAGTCGTATTTCACTTAGCATCACTATTTTTAGCCGAGCATAAATTTGAGCAAATCGAAGAGCTCGTGCAAGCGCAAATCACTTTTGGCACCCAGCTTGTAGATGCCATGGTGAAAGCGGGTTCAAAAAAGCTCGTGACTGCTGGAACCTCTTGGCAAAACTTTGCTGGAAAAAAGGGAGTTGCGGCTTGTCTTTACGCGGCCCTTAAGGAAGCTTTTGAATCGGTTTTACGCTTTTATGTCGATGCGCATGAGCTCAATGTGACGAGCTTAAAACTTTACGATACCTATGGACCGGGAGATACGCGTAAGAAACTGCTGTCACTTTTACGTGAGTCATGGCGCGAGAAAAAAGAATTGGGACTCTCTCCTGGTGAACAAGAACTCGAGTTCCTTCACGTCTCTGACGCCGTAAACGCATTTATCGTTGCCGCTCAAAACTTAAATGACTTAACTCCGGGTTTGCGCGAATTCTACTTAACCTCAGGGGAGCGAAAAACTTTGAAGGACTTGGTGAAGACTGCCAACGAAGTTCTTCCCTATCCAATTCCCTGTTTTTTCGGCGCGCGGCCCTATCGTGCCCGCGAAGTGATGAATCCATGGAATGAAGGGCCGAATTTACCGAATTGGAAACCCAACATATCGCTCAAAACCGGATTGAAGTCTTACTTTCTCGAGGGCCTAGATGTTTGAGTGGCGTGAACTAGGGCTTCCTGGGGTTTTTGAAATCATTCATCGAAAGTTTATCGATGACCGTGGAACTTTCCTTAAAACTTTTAATTATGATGTTTTCAATGAGAAAAACCTCGAATGCGATTTCAAAGAGATGTTTTATAGTTTTTCCCACAGAAATGTTTTGCGCGGAATGCATTTTCAAACTCCACCTCACGATCACGCAAAACTCGTGCACTGTTTAAAAGGTCAAATCCTAGATGTGATTTTGGACTTAAGAAAAAATCTTCCGACTTATGGAAAATGCGTTTCAGCTAGCCTCAGTGCTGAAAATGGAAACTCCATCTACATCCCGCGCGGACTCGCGCATGGGTTTTTAAGTCTCGAAGATGATTCGCTGGTTCATTATAGCGTAACCACCACTCATTCTCCGGCTCAGGACCAGGGGATTTTATGGGATTCATTTGGCTTTGATTGGGGATTAAAAAATCCTATTCTTTCTTCTCGTGATCAAGGTTTTGCAAAATTCAGAGATTTTTCATCGCCGTTTTCAAAGGAAAGCAAATGAGCTCACGAAAAACGGCGTGCATTTTACTAAATTACCGCGGCGTCGATAGTGTGCTGCGTTTGTTTGAAAGTCTAAAGGCCTGCGATTGGCCCGAAAAATCCATATTCGTAGTCGAAAATGGAAGTAATGATGGAAGTCTCGAAAAACTTCGAAGTATTTTCGGTGAAGATCAGGTCGTATCGACACCAGTTAATCTCGGATACGCCGGCGGAATGAACCTCGGCCTTAGACACGCGCTCAAAACCGATTGCGAATTTTTCTGGATCCTCACTAAGGATTTAACCGTTGAGCCCAATTGTCTAAAGGACCTTCACTCGCTCTGGCCTCGCCTCGAAAGCCCTGGTTTTTTGGGCTCCCTCACCGATCTCAATGGCGGCGATCAAGTCTATTTTTTTAAAGCCGAAATCGACCGTAAAGGCCGCACTCGCCATGGCAATAAGGGGCGCACAATTCCAGAGATTGCCGAGCTAAAAAATGAATTCGGCGAAACCGATTACGTTAACGGAGCCTGCGTTTTCACTCATAGATCTGTTTTAGAAAAGGTGGGACTAATTCCCGAAGCCTATTTTCTCTATTTCGAAGACTGCGAATGGGGCTTTTTAGCCAAAAAAGCAGGTTTCAAAAATTATGTAAGTTATCGTTCGCGTGTGCACCATCATCGCGAGGTCGGTGGATTTAACCGCACGGCCGAATACTATTGCCGTAGAAACGCCTATGTTTTTAAAAAACGAAATGGCTTTGAACGCCCCTGGCTTAAGCTTTCTGAGCTTCTCAAGGTGCAAAAGGCGCTGGTGAAATCGTGGTTAAAGCGCGACGAACGCTTACTCGAGGTGCTAAAGGCCGTTCGCTCAGACATAGTTGAAGAAAAAACGGGGCTCGGTCCATGGCGCTGATTGACGTTGCACACTCTCTAGTCGGATAATTCGTTATGGCGCACGGATCTCATTCTCACGGTCATGATCACAATCATCATCATGGCCATTCCCACGAAATCGATCACTCGAGTCGAAACATCGGTTTTGCATTTTGGGTGAATCTTTCTTTTGCTGTGATTGAACTCGTTGGCGGTCTTTGGACACAGAGTTTTGCCATTTTATCCGATGCCTTGCATGATTTTGGCGATGCTTTAAGCCTTGGCGCGGGCTATTTCATGCAACGAAAGTCCACCACTGGCCCCAGTGAAAACTATAGCTACGGCTTAAGACGGCTTTCGCTTTTTTCAGCATTTTTCTCAGGCCTAGTGATTTGCTCAGGTGCTGTCTTTATCATTTTTGAAAGCATTTCGAAAATCAATGAACCGCGTGAGCCCAACGGGCTAGGCATGATGGGCCTTTCGATTTTTGGCATCTTAGTGAATGGCCTTGCGGCACATAAGCTTCATCACGGTCACACCATGAACGAAAAAATGCTGAAGTGGCATATGATTGAAGATTTACTCGGCTGGATCGCTGTTTTTATTGGCAGCATTTTTATTTGGGCGTTCCATTGGAATTGGCTCGATCCTCTTATGGGTGCTGCGATCGGATTGTTCGTTATGTACAATGTGATCCGAGGTCTGGGAAACACGGTTTCCCTATTCATGCAAGGAAACCCAGACCCTGTGGCATTGCGCGAATTCAGAGAAAAAGTCGAAAAGATATCGGACGTGCGAGAGGTACACGACGTGCACTTTTGGAGTCTCGATGGCAGAAGGCACATTCTCTCATTGCATGCAGTTCTCAATGATTTAAAAAATCAAGAAGAAATCAAATCGAAGATTCGTGATTACAGTCATGCTCTCGGCGATTGTCACGTTACTATCGAGCTTGAATCCCCGGGAGAACACTGCCATGACGATTGTGAGCATCCAACCGAAAGTCATGAATGATCTGGATCTATCGTTTTCTCGTCGCGCCGATTTTTCTTCTCACTCTTCCCATCTTGGCCCTGATCAATGAGAAAGTTCGCTTAGGACTAAAACTCAGAATGCAAAGCGGAAAGAAAGATCCTCACTCGCGCGAAGGCTCAAAGCTTCCCCTAAATATCTTAAGCCAAATAGAGAATAAGCCGCCAATTTGGATTCACGCTTCGTCGGGTGAATTCGAATATGCAAAACCGGTTTTACGTGAACTTAAGGCTAAGAATCCTGATATTCCTATCTTGGTGACCTATTTTTCGCCCACATTTTGCAAAAGCATTTTAAATAATCCAGACGTAGATTTGGCGATCCCACTACCACTTGATTTTCCCGGACCGGTGAATTCTTTTTTAAATAAGTTTAAACCCAGAATTTGCCTGCTCGCGCGCACAGACTTCTGGCCTGAACTTCTCTATCAATTACGATCAAGAAAAATTCCAAGACTGGTATTCTCTTACACGCAAAAAAACGTCGGCCAATTGGGCTTTGTTAAAAAAGCACTCTTGCGTTGGAATCTAAATTCCCTCACTCGCATAGACTGCGTGTCGAGCGAAGACGCGCAAGAGCTCAAAAAGCTAGGAATTAAAATTCCAGTGACTATTTCAGGCGATACCCGCTACGACCAAGTACACTACCGACTACTTAAAATTTCTGATCGTGTAGACCGGCTCAAATCACATCTGTGGGAGTCTCCTCATGCGCCCTGCTTTGTCGCAGGATCGACTTGGGAAGAAGATGAAGCCGTGCTACTGCCAGCACTTTATAATTTGTTAAATCAGAAAAAGATTTTACTTATTCTTGTTCCACATGAGCCGCACGCAGAACATATTGAAAAACTTAAAAATCAATTTACCGAACATTCAGTTTCTTATTCTCTATTTTCTAAAGGTGTTTGGGATTCCTCAGTTCTGATTGTGGATCAGGTCGGAGTCTTGGCTGAGCTCTACACTCTCGGCGACTTCGCGTTTGTCGGAGGATCGTTTAAACGCTCTGTTCATTCTGTAATGGAAGCTCTCGGCGCAGGCCTTAGAACTTTTGTTGGTCCTATGCACTTCAACAATCGTGAGGCTTTGGAATTTAAGAAACTTCGTTTTGAAGGTGGCGCGCAGTTCGTAAGGCCTGGAGTTGAAGAAATCGCCTCGGCTTCGGACCTCGAGCACGCTCTCATTCAAGACTTAAAATATCTAGACGCCTTAAAGGTTTTTAAAATTCGTTTGAAACAAGAATTTGAGCGGCGCACTGGCGCCACCCATCAGCTTTTAGAAACTCAGTTTCCGGTATTGGCTGGCGATGGACCAAACACTTCACCATTGACGTCATAGTCCGTGGTGTTTCCGTTCAGGCGATTTTCAAGCGGAAAGATCTGCGGATCTTCCCAACCCTCAAGCACAGTGTAAATGCCCGGAAAAGTTGGAACGGTCTTGCGATACACTTCCGCCATATGTTTGAGCGGCCACTTGATGTCGCGCACCGGTGCGTTTCCAGTGATGTTATCAACCGTTTTCTGAATGAAGTGCTGCCAATCCACAATCTCTTGTGCACGCATCAGAGTCAGGAACGTCGCAAAGTCTCTTTGCCCGCGCAAACCCAATAGCCACGGATGGTTATAAAGATCGGCTTGATCTAGCATATCGCCTTCGGTGAAGTGCTGCGTGAAGTAAAAATAAAGTTCGTCCACGTTGCGTGGCTCAGCATTTCTATCGCCAGAGCAGACAAAAAGTTTACGGCCTGGATTTGTAAGGACATCCCTGTTGAGCTGCATATGTTCACGTAAGTTCGAATCACCACTATAATTGAACAGCTTATCCATAAAGCTATTACTAAATTTAAACATGTAGCACTCTTCAAATTGATCGAGCTTGATTCGCATCTTCGCAACTTGCGCAACGATATAAGTCTGAGTCGAAATCGAAGTTCCGTTGGACTCACTCGTGCCTTGGCTGGCGCCGACTTTAAGCGAAAGAGGTTTAGTTAACTGTCCGATGATTGGAATGCTCCCAATCGTATCCTGAAGCTCAATTCCTTCACCCCAAGAAAATCCGTTGGAATCGCTGACAGAGATGTTTTCATTGACGTTTAAGTTCAGCTGCAAGCCGCCTTTAAACACATACGAGTCGTCACCTTGGCCAGTGGCAAAAACGCGAAGCTTTTTATCCATAAAAATCGGAGATTCTTTTGTCGTCATACATTCCGCGACAACATCTTCTTCGATTTCTTGCCAGTTAAGATATTCGTTCGACTGACGGCCGTTATGTTTTAAAAACTCAAACATATGGGCCGACGTGAGCACACACGCAGCATAACGCGCTTGGACTGGGTCCGCATTTTTTCCAAACAACGCGTATTTTGCCTGCGCTAAGGTCATCGGATGAATATATGGATTTCGATTTTTTTGATCCCAATAGAAATCATAAAAGAGATCCATTGAATCCATAGACCAATTCATTGGCGCTTTGTGGTGCCCCAACCATTCTTCAGCCTTTGCAGGCGAAATACTAAATTCTTTGTCTGGCCTTTGGCAGCTCACAAGATCACCATGACAGCGGATAATGTTTTCTGGCGTGATGTCTACACGCTGTGGAACTTCCCCTGCAAACGATAAGAAATCTAAGCTAAAGCCTTTCGCGTAATTATACATCGAAGACAAGACCGACTTGTTCTTGTTGAAAAGGTCCTTGGTCTCACGCTCTTGTGCAATGAGCTCATCCACTTGCGCATTACACAGATGTCTTAACGAGCCAAAATATTCGCTATATGTATAGCTCGTGTTCTGCGGCGGATTTGCAATCTTAGCGTCATAAAAAAGCTGTCTTTGATAGTTATACATATCCTTTTCAAAATCGTTTTTGAAATTGATCTTAACACCACATGAATCATCCAGGTTATCGGTAGCTCGCATCGAATCTGAATAGGAATTATTTAAGAAGATTACGGGGCCAACGAAACTTCGTCTCGCTAAACCCGAAATTTCCTCAGGCTGCAAAAAGCGATCGCAATCCGCGTCTTTACAGGATGGCAGCGTCATATCGGTAAAATCGTTATTTTTAAGCTTCTCACCCAAACCATCAAGTATCGACTGAACGACGCTTTGATCGTTTTTACTGAAACTTTGAACATCTAAACTGACCGAGTGTTCTGGACTGTGATCGAGGTGATCCGAAATCGCATCAAAAACCTGTCGAACTAAAGACACTCGGTGGTCCATACGATCTTTCGCTTTTTGATCGTAAAGCTTGATTTGGTCTTCGATCGAAGTCCCTTTGGCCTCAATCTCGTCTCGAGTCTCAAGCTCATCTTGATTGAGGGCTTCGCGCGCACTTGAAAGTTCAGCCGCCAAATCACCTACACTAGTACTCGCCACGTTTTCTGCCTGAAGTTTTCTCTCGTCTATCGCCTGAAGCTCAATCATGAAATTACTGCGAATACGCATGAGCCTTAGATCTTGCATCACGAACTCAATCGGACGAATAATCACGCCGTCGGTAACGCGCGAAAGCGTTTGATAGCTCGTTATAAATTCCTTCGTTGGCGCCTTGATCCCTAAATCACGCAAGCGTTTTACTGGGACTCTAGAATCTGTTTTCTCTTTCGGCTCATTGGACAAATGGATCTGTGCCTGTGCATCTTTGAGCGGATCAATCCAAACGCCGGGCTGTGAGGGGTCTAAATAGCTCTTTTGAAATGCAGCCTTCACCATCCAAACGCCGTCACGCAATTGTTCGGTCATTTTTCGGGCGTTGATGATTCCTGAATACCTGAGCGCACGTGGCCTCAACTCCATCAACACCATTTTTTTTACAAATAGGCTAAGAAGCGAATCGATATCGTACTGCATTCGAATAGTTTTGTATCCAAATTCAGATAAGAAAAAGCGTGAGGGAATCGGTGTGCGTTTCTCTTGATCTGCCCAAAACTGAGGCGTGAATTCTTCGTCATCAAAACCAAATGTGAATTTGTCATCCCAAGGATTAAGGTGAAAGATCTTGTTTACGTGGGTCGAGCCCTTAGAGATCTCAATAGTTTCGGTGTAAAATTTCTCGGGCTGATAGTAGTAATGCGACCTTTTCGCATCCCAATAAATGCAACCATTGGCTCGAGTTGTAACGGGAATATCGGGCCCCTTAGTAACATTCCCTTTACCGTCATCTAATAGATAATTAACTGTGAGATTCATTCCGACAGGGCGGTCACCGGTAAAGGCGTCGGTCACACATGTCGAGGCGCTATAAACCACTGTTCTTTGGGTCGCAGTTTCGGCTTCCTCAACAGAACCGGTGGCGATCTTCACGAAGCGTAAGCGTATGGGATCGAAAAGATAAGGAAAGTTTTTGTTCACTTGCCGCTGTTTCTTTTCATTCTCTTCGTACATTTTTTGGAAATTATCCGCATCGTGGACGTAGCTTGCAACATCGCAAACTCCACCCTCACGACAGGCGTCGATCTCATTTCCTTTGAACGTCCCATTGGGATTTTTGACCGTACCTAAATCGTAAATCCCTTCTGCCGCTTTTAAATTCTGAATTCCCTTAGGTATTAATTTGATGGCGAGTTGAAGATTTCCCTGCGCCACTTTTGCACCGATAAATGCGTTAAAACGCGCGACTAATTTGCCGTCGATCACCCGACCCGAGCCATTCACAAGTTCTGGATTTCCAGGTGTGTCGGCCCGACTTTGAAACTTATTATCGCCACTTGCGGGCGTCGAAGTTAAAATAATGCGTTTATCGAGGTTGTCACCGGTGTGATCCATAAGAAGATGGCCCTGAACTGTGAATATACCCGTCGTCAGCGGTTTGTTTTGTGGTTCACCTGCCGCGTTTTTAAAAACCACTTTCGGATACATAGTGACCGTGACCTGAACCCCAGTGCCGGTTTCGCTCTCACCCGTACGAAGTACTTGCACTTCTGCATCTTGAATCAAAAGTTCGTCGGGTCCAGTGAAGTCGCCGCCAAGCGCTTCGTCAGCAGTCTTAGATTGAAGAACTAGTTTTTTATTGATCGGCTCGTCACGCCAGAAGCGAACTTCTTTTTCACCACCATCGCGCTTATTTGCACCTAGAGCCCACGGGTTAATCGCGATTTGCACACGTTTACGACCTTGGTGCACACCCGTTCCAATAATGTCGCGATCTATAATGACCCAACCGCTGTGTTGCACGAAATAACTAAAAGGAATTTCCTCTGTCCAATTGAAACAGCCATTTGGATTTGTAGGTTTAATATCCGCAATCTGCTGCTTAGAATCAGGAATTTCGACTTCAAACTGATGCCCGCGCGCATCTTTACCTGTAGCTAAATCCTCAATACAGGCCGTAAAAAGAAAGCTCGCCACACGCGGAACGGCCCAGCTCGAAATTTCTTTTTCGCCCAGACTATTGATGTAACTGACTTCGCTAGATGTGACCGAACCTTCGCCAGTGACATCTTTTACGACAAAAGTGGCCGAAGCATCATCTGAATAAGGACCATTCACACCGTCAGGCTTTGTATTGGCCTTCGTACAAGCCTGCATGAAGACCGCGACCGCGGAGAGAGCGATAAAATTCCTCAAGCTGATCATCTTAGAAGTCGGCATAACTAGTCTCCAGCCCTACACGCACAATCTGAAGATCGCGCTGATTGGGGTCGATGTTGATCGTCCTTGCAGTTACCCATTCAGTGAAAATCGAAAAACCTTTGTCTTTAAATTGAAGTTCGGCAGCAAGTTCTTGCCCTATGCGATTCGTGTAACCATAACGACTTTTCCCATAGGCCGCGACTGTGGCGTCGGACTCGATAAAGAACTGTCGATAGCGCAGATTCAAAACACGTTGGTCAAAGGTCAAAACCGGTCCAAGTCCCCACGACTGAGCATCAGCGGCGTCGCCCGGCGCTTCGGTGTTTTGCACGCGATCATATTCAAGCGCGAAACCAAAAACCTGTTTTGGGCAATAACAGAAATCTCCACCGCCGTACCAACCCATATGGCGATAAGCAAAACGAGAATTCGGAATATCTGGGCCATCGCCGACATTTCCTAAGAGACGACTATCTGCAACGACTTTGGTGGGGATATTTCGCCAAGCGAATAGACCGGCGTTCGCCTTCCATTCGATCGCATCGAAATGTTTTCCCGAAACGAATATCGACTCGGTTTGAAGACTTGGAAGCTTTTCGACTTCCCGACGCTCGTCATTTAACGAATATGAAGTGGGAATGACTTGCTCAGCCTTAGCCCCGACTTTCACTTGATTTAGAGGGACCGCAACCACTTCCTGAGATCCAGGAAAGGTTCTCCAGCTTGAGACAAGCATAGAGTTATCAACAAATCCTTGCGACAATGCTCCGACTTTTAAATCTAAATAAGAAATCGGTGAATAGCCGACGTAACCATCGACCACAGAAATGTAATTGTCGAAGGGACTGTCATCGAAGCGCTGTTGCATTCGTGAAGAAGAAAGACGCACCCGCGGTTCAAAATAAAAGCGAAAATCCTTAAGAAAGTTCCACTGAGCATGTGGCTGAAAGGTGATCATGACGCCGCCGCCTTGATCTTTGCCCTCTTCGTAGGTTTGGCCGACAAACTGGCCCGACCAACCGAGTTGCCACTTCTTATCAAAATCGGGCTTTAAATCGCCGGTTTTGAGCGCCGAGGATGCCGTATTTTGCGCATATGTGAACGCGGAGAATAGAAATATTCCCAGAAGCAAAGCTGCCAAAACCTGCTTAACGAACCCCACGTACCATCCCCATTGACCGAGCTTTAAAAAGACCGTTTCGCCCGAACTATTCGAGCTTGGTCATTCAATTCCCGTTCCAAAATTGCATACAATCTTTTAAAGCCTTCATAATCGAAAAATGGGCTCAAGATTGTATGGATTCGGTTTGGTTCTGTATCGAATGGATTAATTCTTACCAGTCCCAGCAAAGCGGGAGAACTGCCTCTTGCTGACCATGTAAAATTTTTCATTGTGCCTTGGTTTTGATCAGAGGATGGACTCTAAGAACCTTAAAGTTCGAACCCCAAACCAGCTAAAGGATTCTCCATTTACGAAGGCAAATGGAAAGCCAAGTGCCCCTAATTCGCTCTCATATTTAAGAAACGGATAGGGCTCTGATGAAAATAAAAGCAAAGTGTCGGTGTTCGAAAATTCTCTTAAATCGATTTCGGGATATTTGCTCTTCTTCCCCACTGACTTTTGCAAATTACTTAAGCCACATAGGCTAAGTACCGAGCCTATAAAAGTGTTCGGTTCGGCGATCATCCATGGGTCCTTCCAAATCACATAAAGCACTTGAGCGGGCTTTTTTTCAGGCTTCTTTCCCCAGTGTAAAAGGCCGGGCAAATCATCCGCAAAATTCCATTTCGAAAGCGGATTTTTTGTGAGGACTTCTCGCCAACGTTCACGGATCTCTTCAAGCTTTTTATTTTCTAATTTTTGCGCGAGTTTTTCCATTTCTCTCGGCATGTCTTGGACGCTCGCCACATGGGTCGCAAGATATGGAATTTCATTTTGCTCACTCATGAATTTCGGATTTTCTTCCTTGTCTAAAATCAACAAATCGGGTTTTAGACCCAAAATACGTTCCCACTGCCAATCTTTGGTCCCGCCCACGCGAGCAATGCCATTCACCTTTTCTTTCGGGTGAATGCAAAAACGGGTGCGACCGACAACGTTCACATCCGCTTCAAGTAGTGTTTCAGTCCATGACGGCACTAAGGACACAATGCGCATGGACTAACCTTAGGTGAATTTGTATTCATTGAGTACCGGATTTCTTTGGGAGGCATATACTTCATGCAGCAGTTTGAACCATTGCGAAAATTAGAAAAGACCTCAGGCTACCAAGCGGGTGACGTGCTCGTCGTCTTTGGCGAAGTGTTTGCGCGTGGCTATGTGAACGGACTCATCGACGAAGCTAAGCGTGCCGGCATGAAAGTGATTTTTAGCACCGTAGGTCGTCGTGATGCTGAGGATAAACTACGTCCTTTAACAACCGAAGAACTTAGTACTAAAGATCAGCCTGTTTTAAATCTCCCTTTGGAGTGCGGATTCGATCTCGAGCCCTCAAATGACGGCGTAACCCCTGTCGATCAGCTTCAAGGCCTTAAACTGAGCGAGTGGCAAAACGCCAAGCTCGACTGGAAAAAAGTAAGTGAATCGCGCGCCAAGGGTCGAGAGTCCTTTCGCACTCGTGTCGCAAAGTACATGCAAGAACTTGAAAAATTAATTCCTGAAAAAGCCAATGTGCTATTCGCTCACACCATGGCTGGCGGGGTTCCGCGTGCAAAAATCATTATGCCTGCCATGAACCGTGTGTTTAAAGGACATGGCGAGCGCTATGCTTCGAGCCGGGAATTTTGGGAAGGCGAACTTGGAAAACTCTGCGATCAAAGTTTTATGGACGTCACCGCAAATTCATTAAGTGACCTAATTGAGTTGAGCGGGCCCATTCGCGAAAAGCTAAAGAAGAATGGCAAGAAAGCCGCGTATGTTGCCTACGGATATCACGGAACTGAAATCTTGATGGGGTCTGATTACAAATGGCAATCGTACTCACCCTATTTACAAGGCTTTGCAAAGCTTGAATTGGAACGAGTGGCATCGAAGGCTTTTCAAGCAGGTGTTTCAGCAAGTGTTTACAACGCGCCAGAGATTCTCACTGATTCAAGCTCGATCTTTCTTGGCGTTGAAGTCGCTCTTTACCCGCTTCTCGGAGCTTTCCGTCATGAAGGCACCGGGCATCCATTGACGAGAGAACTAGAGTCTAGTTGCGCGAGCCTTTTAAAAGACGAGCACTCTTTAGATGAGATTTTAAACATCACTGACGAATACTTTCGCTCAGAAATCATCGCCGGTCGTTGGACTAAATATTCCGATTGGCCCCAACACAATGGCCCTGAGCAGATGGAACTCATGCGCACGACTTCCGAAAAAATCATCGACATGCACAAAGACAAAAAGCAGCTCTTAACCGCGCGCTTAAGTGAAACTGTCTTTCGCGCTTGTGGAAGAGCAATGCTTTTTGAATCTTTGAATCCCAAAAAACCAGTCTGGTGGGTTGGTCACGATCTCGTGGCTAAACTGTCGTTGGAAAATAGGTAGGGACACTAGTGCAACGACTGCGTCCCTCTGAAAATTTAGTAATAAGAAAAACAGGTGCTGAGACCCATATTGCTAGCGGCTGTAATGATGTATTGAATAAACACCTTTTCCAAATCTTCAATCTTTACATCCGCAGCCTGCGCAACTCGCTTTTGAATGCTTTCACAAGTCACATCGGCGCCGAGAATAGCCTGGTCGCTCGCTTTATTTTTCAGATAGACCTGATCTAAATCAGCTCTAGTTGAGAGATCCGTGCAGTACTTCTCAATCAAGCATGCAGTCTCAAAGCGAAACGAAGCGTTAATAGCTTCTATAGGATTACTACTTTGAGCGAAACACAATGGCGCTGAAAATGCGATGAACATGGCAATCAATGTTTTCATAAAATTTCCTTTGGTTAATGTGATTCAGACCTAGTGATTGATGCCATGTATCATTTCTTTTGTAAAGTAAATCTGTTGATTGGTTAAAGAACCTCTCACGAGACTGTGAACTTCAAGAAATTTTAGTGAACTGTTTAACTTACGGACAAACTAATCGCACTGGCACATAACGTAGACCACCAGTCGCTTTTGTTTTTACAAAGTACGCCAACGTAGTCCCGTTGGCGAACTGGAAAAATTTTACTTCCAAAACTCCACCCGTCCTCTGAGTATCTTCTTCTGAAAGTGGAATGGCCCAAGAAGTCCTCGCTAGACCAGTAACTCTTTGACCGTAGTACATCACATGAAATGGATGCTGATTATTATTTGTGTACTTTGAATTCACGAGTGCTTCGGGTCCTAAGTTTTGTCCGTTAACGACGAATTGGTTGTAAGTGCAGTCGTGGCGAGTTCCAAAGCCATCAAAATCTTCGGCAAAATCATCGCGATTGATTTGTGTGTCCAAGACAAGAGTTTGGCCATCCTTTGTGGAGCAAGAAAGTTCGCGCGGCGAAGCTCCACACGTCAAATCCGCATTCGCGGCAAAAGCAGCAGGACCTACAATCATCATCATTAAAAGCGCGATCAATCTGGACATGGTGGACCTCCCAGGTAGAATTAAAAATCTCTCAGATTTTACCAAGGAAGCTATGTCTTGAGGGAGTTTGAAGAAAACTTATTCCGAAAAACGGGAGTGCGTTAAGCTTCCCCCAGCTCATCAACAATCGACTCAGCGATAAAGTTCCAATAAACGTCGGCACGTTTCATAACCAAGCAAAAAACTGTCTTGCCTTTGTAAATCCACTTCGCTAACTCAACTTCACTATTTTAAAGGAGTGGTGATGAAACTTTTATTGATGGCGCTCGTGTTTGTTTTTTCAGGCGTGAGGGCACATGCCTCAGAGCAGTCGGTTTCTTGTGAACTTAGGGATAAGCCGGGCGTTCCAGTGGTAAAATTAAGATTGGATGGTGATAGAGTTAAGAGTGTTCGGGAAGTTTTAGTATCCCAGCTCTCAGGATTACTTATTGAAGGCGAATCTTTGATTGGAAGTTCGCAAGGCGATTACCTCATAGGCCGCAATTACTCGGTTGATACATGGGTTTCTGTTAGCGTCTCCAAAGGCATTGCAAATGTCGTTTACTCTGTGAACGACACCGAGGACGGAACTTGGAAGATGCAACATTTGATCTGTAAATAGATTTTATTAAGACTTACTCACAAGTCGGAGAAATGATGGAGCCCGTTCGAGTGGGCGCTTGATTAGCTGTACTGCTTGCACTGACTTCGTTTAAGTGTTCAATGATGACTTTAAAGACCTGACTAAGCCCCAGACGATCAACGTGAAGTTCACTTTTGTCGAATCCCCATTCCCATGGCGAATAAATTAACCAACCACCCCAAAAACCATCAGGAATTTGTTTATCACGCATGATGGTTATAAAAACTCTTCTCGCCTGCTCATCGTCAAGATCCAGATTTTTCTGAATTTTCGCGTATTTTTTAATAAAGCCCGTAAAAACCTTCGAACCTTTATCGACTTCCGCAAAATTTAAGATTCCATCGCCGTCGAGATCAAAACGAGTCATTGAAGATTCTGAATACTGGAAAATCGCGACCAAGACCGTAATCTCAGAAGTTTCAATTAGATTTGGAACACTAAACGGAGAATAGGCTGCGGCCATCATGTTTTGAATATACTCTTGTTGTTTATCCGAAGGAATCGATGCCATATAGGCCCGTAGCTGCGGCAGATGGTCTGTATAGGGGCTATTGATCAAATACTCAGGCATTTCACGTGCGACACAGGCGCGATCGATTTTTTCACGCTTTAGATAGTCAAAATCTTGCAGCGGACAACGGGTCTTAAAATAATCATAGGAATTCCCTGCAAATCCACCGGCTGAATACAGATACCCAAAGAGCTGTATGTTTTCGGAGAAGCTTAAGCGAGCAGCGTTGTCAGTAATAGGAGCCGCCGGATCAAAGCCGTCGGATGCATAGGTGAAGAGATTTCCCTCTAAGAATGATCGTGCCCCAGCACTCGCTGTGCGTGGGTCGATGACACCTAGATCAATGCCGATATCACGAAACTGTAAGTAGAAATCCTGCACCTGTTCACTCGTAAGGCCTGAGTTCCATCCAATTCGCGAGTTGTCGCTGTTGGCGTAACCACGAAAAATAAGGCGTGTGGCAGTCCTTAAAAGATTCATCGCAGTTAAATTATGAAAGCCTTGAAAAAGATGGTTCGCACTCAACTGGTCTGACCGCACAAGATACACTCGATCTTTTCCATCCGGAAAAAGTGGCCGCATATCGCGCACTTTTAAAAAATCACGCCAGTCCGACGCCGAGTAGCCATGCACTTCAGTTGGAAAACCATCCACCAGCATGCTGGGCTTTGGAATGCTCGGCAGGAACAAAGATTTTGTCGTGCTTTGAGCGCGTGCCTCGCTGTCTAAACCGATTTGAATATAGGCGAAACGATAAAATTCGTCTTTGATCGCAAGAACATTTGAAAGCGTAAGATAGCTTTCTTGATTTTGTGAAGGAATCTGATCGCTATAACCGAAAATACGATTTAGAACAGCCCTTAGCGCCGATTTGATCGAACATACTCGAATGTCTTTGGAGATCAATCCTAAATCACGAAGTTTTGATGCGAGATTAGTCAGCTCACTAACCGGAATGGCTCGACCAGGCTGACGCGAAAGACTTTGTTCCGCCAAGTGAAAAACTTGGTCGGCAAAGTCTAGAGTCGTCTCAAGGCCTTCATTTTCTAAGAATTCGTTAACATCAAGACCTAAATCAAATTGAATGTACACCGTATACCAACGCAACGCCGACGTGAGAAGATCGTTCCACTCGCTCACTTCAATCCGAGAAGGATACTTTGGCGAAACCGTCATTTGCTTAAAAATTTTCAAGAAATCAATCCAGGCCTTCGAATCAAGCCCGGTCTTAAAATGCTCATCCCAACGCAAAAATATACGCAGCTCTGATAAAAGCTGTTCAATGTTATTGAGCGGATACGGCTGCTTACTATCTTTAAGCCTTTTTCCGATCACGCGAATAGATTCGTCTAAGTCGGTTTGAAGACTGGCCAGTTCTTTTTTCAGGGCACGACCCTTAAGCTGTCCTTCGCTTAATTTTGGATTTAAAACACGTACATGCGGTCTTAAGCGCAAAGCCTCCACGCGAACATCTTCGAGAATATCCACCGCAAGCCCAAGCTCTTTACGCGAAACTTTTGTGGCTGAGCCGCCCACTAACACTTGTTTAAGAACCATCATCTGATCACGCAATTCATCGGTGATCACTCGATCAGTCAGGAAATTATGCTGAATGAAATTTCTCAACTCATTGGCATCATAGAGATCGCCATCGTGAGGCGCGACCAACTCCCCAAAAGTTGTGAAGGCCGATTTCATACAGCCAAAGAACGAATTGATTTCGGGCTCGCTCAATGAATCGTTAAAGTAGCGCTCCACGTTCTCCGAAATTTTCGACATGCAACTATAATCGCCCTTGAATCGGGCAGAAACTGGAGCAGGAGCCTTTTCACCAAAGTTAAGGCCACAACCGCATAGGAGAACTAGCGTTGTTGCAAAACCTAGCCTGAGGAGGGCTCGGATTTGACTAAAACACATACCCTACTCCGGCGTAGGCGCGGTCGTTGGAACGATAGCGAGCAAAAAGTCCTTTTGTCGTGTCGGTGTCCGCGCCCAAAACATCCATACCTAATGACCACACAAGATTTCGTCGTTGCCAATACAAATGCGCCGATAACCATCCGCCACGATCAGGGAATGTGTACGTGTATCGGTTTCGAAATTCTAGCTTCTGCGCGCCCTTTTGTGAAAGTACCCAGCGCATCCCAGCCGCGGCCGCTTTTTGAAAGTTATAAGGATCAAGCGATGACGTCACCTCATCGTCTGAAAACTGCCCACGACTCCACTGGCGATGTAGATTTTCACTCTGCGTGTAGGAGAATTTAATCCAAAGAGGCGTGTGAAACCAATCACTGGCGTTATGTTCAAAAGCTGTTCCCCCGATAAATCTCGACCATAGCGGAGATTCGAGATCATCGTGTAACTTCGAGCTTTCAGGGAAATCCCCAGTGAGCGAAAGCCAAACTTGATCGTCGGGAGTATCAAAGCCGTTTTCCCAAGTTATTATATGATGCTGAACAACGGTGGGATAAACATGGGCCATGATTTCAAGGCCACCTTGCGAATCAATGTTCACACAATTTGCGCAATCCACACCCAGATGAAATTGGTTTTGTGGCTTGTAAGCATAATTGAGCTGAGACCAAAACGCGTCCGTCTTGTCTTGGCGGTAGCCCAGGCCAAAGGCAAAACTCGGTCGAAAAATCACTTCGCGCTCCGATGGACGGTGTAGATCAAAACGTAAAGGCGCATTGCTCGCGTTCACGAATGAAAGAAGCAAATCACTCTGCGGCTCAACAAACCAGCGGTTGGCGGATTCAAATTGCCCGTTTTTAAGTTTAAAATCTGGCCCCTGATCGGGAAGAAAGACGTAGGAACCAAAAGCCGTGAACTTTAGTGTTTGGCTAAGCTTTCGGTCATAGAATAAACCCGTAAGGCCCTCAGGCTTCGGATCTAAATAGTCCCAACGCAAAAGTGGTTGCCACAGGCCTAAGCCAAAGCTGTCGTCCAAGCGACTCCACTCGCGAATCTGTCGACCCAAAGTCAGCGACGAATTTTCAGATTTCCGCGTCACATACGCTTCGGGCGCGCCGTAATAGGTTTCCCCGTCTTTAGCAAAATCAGCTTGGCCGAGAAGATTTGCCCTGGTTTCAAATCGTCCACGATTTCCGCTCAGTGTGATATCTAAACCTAAGCGCGAATAATTGTCAGATTGATTCGAGTTTTGCGTCTCGCCAAAATAGTGTGCTTGGCTCAAGTCGACGCCAACCTGATTTTTACTTTTGGATTGATACTGTTCTGGCGTTTCTACGGTCGTACGAATCTCGGCCGCGTCTGCGTTTGTCGAAGAAATCTGATTGATTTCTTGCGGTAAATGAATTGTGTTTTCATCGGCATGACAGATGGAGTTAAACATCTGCAAACAGAACACAATACTTGTTAAAATACGCGCGCAATAGTTCACGAAATCAGGCCCTCCCACTTGAGCCAAACATCTGAGTTTACTCGCATTTCCGATCTGGTTTCAATTTGGACCCTTACCCCGATGAATTGTTTACAAGTAGAGGGGGTGAATGTCCACGCCTAAACGCTGATTTAGAGGCTGGGGACTGTCGAAAAGGCTACTGCTTAGATAGAACGTTGAGGATACCCATGAGGATCGGGCGCCCAGCATCATATGAGCGCTTTTCGGGATACCACTTCCAGTGATTGTAAAGAATATCCCCACCTAAAATGGCGGTCGGAGGACCCCCATATTTCATCATAAAACTAAAGAATTCCCACATAATTTCGCGGTCTAAATCGGGGCTCACCCCTAACAGACGCGCCAAAGTGTAGCGATAAACCTCAAAGGAAACCTGGGATTCGGGCAAGGAAATGGTTTGCGAAAGGTCCGTGTCGTAAAGCCTGAGAAAAGTTTCGGCATACTGCACAAGCATTAGAGGTTGAAGAAGGTCGCTGACCTCAAAGCTTGTAGTGACAGCCTTCCCAAGGATCGTTTCTTCAGCCTGAATAAAATATTTAGAAAAGTTAAAGTTTGGATCTGTTTCGATGAGGGCGCGAAGCCTTGGCAGGCTCGTTAGTATGTCTGCATTTTTGTCAGTGGCAATTCTTCGCATGCATTTGGCTTCGTGCGAACTACACAGCCGATCGCCCTCACTCATCCATATTTGTGAAATTCGAGTCGCCGAAAGGACAAAACTTAAGTAGCGAACAGCCTCGCTCAAATCGAGATCGCCATTGCCGTTTGAAGCCAGAGTGAAGAGATCAGCTTCACGCAAAAGGCGAACGGAAATCGTGGCCTCAGTGGTGAGAAGCCAGCCTAAACCATGGAACAAAGGCAAAACTTCCGCGACCGCGAAATCAAATTCGCTCTGCTCGAGGCTTGTTCTCGTCTCACCGATGAAACTGGATTTGATCCAGTTCATAAGAAAATAGGCATAAAGAATGTTCTTTTTATTTTCTGGCGTCCAATTGGCCACACCCGCTTCTGGAAATATCAGCCGTCCTTGAGAATCCCATTCCATCGGCATAGAAGAATTGAGAATCACCTGGAAGCCAGCATCACTCGTATCGTCTTTCAAAAGTTCTAACCAAGCATTTGCCTTTTCTGACAGCGCATCAAGGGGAGCGGCATCGAGCACGCTCACCGAAGCGGCACTCGAAGATAGAAGTCTTGCCACGATCCAATTCCAAATTCCAAACACACCATCGGCTTTGATATCACTCCCGAGCCATCCAAGGTCTTCCACACTTTGAAACAGTTTACGAAAATCGCCCATGGCTATGGATCGATCCGAATGAAAACTCAAAGCCTCATTTAAAATATCGGACAGTGCCTTAAGACTGTTTGGAATTTTTGGGCCGGTAAGCATGTGATGCAAATCGAGTTTTAAGCCTTGAGCGATATTTAAGTAAGCCGAAGAAGCGCGACCGGCAAAATGAAAAAGAATCGCCCATTCGCCACCCGAAACCTGGTCCTCAGCGCCATTAAGTAAAATTCCTTTCGTGGCTTTGATGAACGATACGTATTTGTCAGTGTTGAAATTCTCAGTGTTATCGTTCAGCTCATTTAAAAAATCTTTGAGATCGGAAAATTTGAGCGGCTCACCCACATTCGCCATCCAACGACCTAAGCGATCAAAACTTCGACCCAGACTTTCCTCGGCCTGAGCGATTTCTTCGTCACTGCCGATGTCTTCGCCCGAAATAATACGAATATGGGGAAGCAGATCGATCGTCATCACACGTAGTTCTTCGATAAGTGACTGAAGATGTAAAAGATCAGAGCGCGAAATCGATTCATTCGAACCACCAAGAATGACCTTTTTTATTCGCATGCCTACGTGCATAAGCGCGTCACTTAAAAACGGTCTTTTAACGAAATTGGTCTCAATAAATTTTCGAATCGCTTTTGGTGAATAGACGTCGGGATTGTCGGGCCCAATCGTCAACGATTCAAATTCATGTATTGAATTTCCCAAGCAAAGCCAAAAATCACTGACCTGCGTGGCGCTTAAACGGCTTTTCCAGTACGCATCGAGGGTTTCTGAAATGTCAGCAAGACAATTGCCCTGACCTGCGGCCTCAACGTTAATCGGAGTACTCACCTCACGATTTTCATTGGAGCAGCTAAGAAGAAAAACGATGGAGAGGCACAAAATCTTTTTAAAAGACATAGTCCATTTCCACTCCCACGCGATCGTTCGCGCGATAGTTTGATAAAAATCCGTCACGCACACGCGCGTTTTCCCCAAAAACTCCAAGCACATCGACCTGAGCACCGGCACGCCAGTTGCGCGCAAAACTTTGGCTCACACTAAGACTTACGCACCCACCATTTTGGGCCTGATCGTAAATCACCTTCGAGTTGGTATCGATCGGACGCTTAAATCCTCGACGAAAAGATTTTTTTAGGCTCAAAGAAACGGCATTGAGATATTGATACCGGCGCTCGAACAAAGATTTATCGCCGGCAAAGCGCCCTTGATCGCGCTCATCTCCCCCATTCACATTTAGATAATTAAATTCAAGTCGGGTTGCCGTCGGGCCCTCGGGCTCTAAAAACACTGAGGCGCCAGTATGAAAAACCCATGCCTCTCCTCCGGTCTGATAGGTCCAATTGCTGGGAGGAGTATCCAGCAAAAGATCCTCGTGCATCCAGCCTGCGCTGAATGTCCACATTTTATATTTATATATGTGATCGTTACTCAAAACTCTTTGATAGTTTACAAAGGGAGTGATTTCGACCTGCATAAAAGTTTCGTCGTCAGCCACCACCACCCTATTTGATGGAAAGCCGATGAATAACTGTTCGATCGGCTTGTAAGCATAAGACACTCGCGTGAGGTAAGACTTCGTAGGAGTGGTTTCGACTTTTGCTGCAATGCCAGGATGAGAGATGATTTTGCCTGTATCCGGTTGATTGACCATGTAGTGAATATCTCCCGGTTGCCCGTTAAAGACATAAGCCGGAGACGGCGCAATGAACCACGGATTGGCCGAATAAAATACGTCGTCACGCACGTAAAAGTGCGGACCAAAATCAGGAACATAGACCGGAAGTAAGGCGATAGTTCCAGAAGTCGATTTACCTTTCGTTTCTGCAAACAAACCAGTCAAACCCGCAAACTGCGGATGCATTTTGTCTTCGACATATCTCGGCTCAATAATTCCCACGCCCCAATTTTCTTCCCACTCATTCCAGCGCATGCGCTTTCGCCCCAGACTGACGCTCGAATTTTCGGGCAGAGTGACCTTCGCGTAAGCTTCATAGACGTCAAAATAGTTCCAGTCTTCGGACGGGCTAAATTCATCCTTAATATTTAAATGTGTAGTAAAGGGACCGCGAATTTTATCGCTTCTTTCATCGGCAAAAACGAAACTCGAATTGTTACTATTGGCATTTCTAGAAAATGAAGATTCACCACTACTGACGTATTGGCTTGAATGAAACCCAAGACTTGAAGTTTCATTTACGCTAGCCCAGCAACCCGAAGACGCAAGCGCAACTAGCAAGAGCTTTGCTGACATCTACCCCCAACCTCTATTTAAGATTGTGAGAACAAAATTTTAGACTAAGCAAGATCTATTTGTTGAACCTGATCGAGCAACCACTCGGGAACGTCCCAAGGAAGATCATGTCCCGCCCACGGATGCGTGTGCACCGGACAATTCCACTTTCGCGCGAGATCCAGAGTGCAGGAAGGGTCCACCATGCGATCTCCGAGGCCGCAAAGTAGCGTAACCGGTACAGCTGGCGCGGATTCCATGCCTTGAAAGCGAACGGCCGCCATCAATTGATTGGCCATGTTTAAGTAAGAAACCGGGCGTTCTTGCGCAATTTTAGTCCATAAGGGAAGCGCCAAGGCTCTCTTGTTTTCATCGTTGATAAGAACGTCGATCAACATTTTTTCTCGCTCACGTGCATTCGACGCTGAAACCAATTTTAAAAAATCGCCCCAAACTTGCCAGCGTAAGCGATGGTAGAATCGGCTCGTGGATCTTAAGCTCGTATTGATCAAAACACATCCGGCGAGGTCCGTAGGCTTTTGCCGCATCCATTCGATCGCCACCATTGCCCCCAGAGAAAGCGCCACGATCTTAAACGGTGCCTGAGTCCGCGCTTTTTCAACAGCCGCCGCCCGCACTGCGGCCCAAATCGATGTGACATCGGTTGGGCAAGTCATATTCGCAAACTCCCCAGCTCCAGGCAAATCTACGCACAAGACTTCATCGTTTGGAAAACGTGCGGCGAATTCGGCGGGAAAGCTTCCCCAATGCGCTCTTTCTCGTGCAAGTCCACGCAAGAGGATCCAAGTGGCGCCGGGCGAGTTTTCGCTATTTTTCATACCAGAACTCCAGCGCCTTCAAGTGAGCCGCTTCACGCTCGCTTAAGTCTTTTTTGATCCAGGCATCTTGCGAGAGCACCGCCCTTTGCAAGAAATCAAAAAAACTTAAATGCCTGCGCAAAATTCGTTGTTTTCGATGCGGCAAAATGGGGTTGAAAGCACCGTCTTTAGAAAAAAGCTGGATCGGATTTTTCTTTAACCAGGCCCACGAACCCATTTCAAGCGTCAGCGGAATAAAAAGTTTTTGCGGATGGGCTTTTCGATGTTTTTCGTAAATATAATCCCACGGATCGCCATGGATGGTGTACTGACGTGACATCGGTTCAATGCGATAAAAATGATGTGGGTAGGTTCGATCAAAAAGATTCTTTAGTGCATAGGCATCGGCAAGTTGAGGAAACGGCAAACGTGAATGCGAATACGGAAACCAAAGCTGATCGACAGCGCCAAATCCAGAGTGAACGTCGACACAAAGACTAACGCTAGATGAAAGAAGCTCTTCATTCACCACTTGAAGCAGGGCTTTGGTCTCGGTTTCCATCTCCGCGCCTTCTTTTCCGCGAAACCAAGGCAGGGATGGAGAAATCCGATGGCCGCGATACCAACCGCCGCCGACCGGAATACCTTCAATGGGCGCATTGCGCATGATGTCCACGCCATTTCCATTGGAACGCATGCGAAACACAACGCCCACGGGATTTACGATCGGCATAAAAACGAGGCGCATTTTTTCTAAACGTTCAAGAAAGCTTTGATCCCACTGTGCGAGCTGACTCAATGTCTGCAAATAAGAAAGCACGACTTCAGAGCCAATTTTCTCTAATCCATGCACGCCAGCAAATACACCCACAGAAGGCGCTTCAGGATTTTTTGAACCAAGAACCAAAGAATAAAGTGGAAAAGTTTTATCCGCGTAGGTCACGTCGGAAAGCTTTGTGACTCGCGCTAAGCTTCCGAGCCTCTCGATAATGGATTCGAAAGCGGCCATCTCAGGAAATTTTCGGCGTTCTAAAAATTCATGCACGTCTTAAATTATAAACGCCCTTGAGCAGGTGGCGCAACCATGTTACCTCGAACTAAATGGTCGGGGAAAATACGAGTGAGGACATATGGAAAAGAACAAACTGTTCAAAGTTGAGGCAAATTGGAGTGAATCCGCGTGGGTCAACCGCGACCGCTACAAAGATCTCTACCAACGTTCAGTCACTGACAACGAAGGCTTTTGGAATGAAATCGCTCGCCGCCTCCACTGGACCAAACCCTGGAAAACCACAAGTGATGTGAGCTTTGAAAAACCAGTGCATATTCGCTGGTTTCAAGAAGGTGAGCTCAATGTTTCCTTTAACTGCATCGATCGTCACCTGCCAAAACACAAAGATCGCGTGGCTTTCTTTTGGGAACCGGAAGACCCGAAACGCGAGGCTTTAAAAATCACCTATGGTGACCTTAAAGAAAAGGTTTGCCAGCTGGCCAATGCATTAAAAGAAATGGGCGTAAAAAAAGGTGATCGAGTCACCATCTACATGCCCATGATTCCTGAGGCCGTGTACTCGATGCTGGCATGTGCACGAATGGGCGCCATACATAGCGTCGTGTTCGGCGGGTTTAGTCCTGACTCATTAAGTGATCGCATCGTCGATTGTGAAAGCGATTTCGTGATCACGGCCGATGAAGGACTCCGCGGTGGGAAAGTCATTCCTCTCAAACTCAACACGGACGAAGCGGTTAAAAAAGCAAAGCGCGTGAAAGCCGTTTTAGTGGTTAAAAATACCGGTGGAAAGGTGCCTTTCGATTCTAAAGTCGATCACTGGTATGGCGACCTCGTGAATAAGCAAAGCAAAGATTTTGAACCCGTGAGCATGAATGCGGAAGATCTGCTTTTTTTGCTCTACACTTCGGGCTCGACGAACAAACCTAAAGGCGTTTTGCACACGACCGGTGGTTATCTCACTTACGCGTCTTACACGCATGAACTCGTTTTCGATTATCATCTACAAGACACATATTGGTGTGCCGCAGACATTGGCTGGGTTACTGGCCACAGCTACATCGTTTATGGGCCTTTAAGTAACGCTGCAACGAGTGTCCTTTATGAAGGGCTTCCGACTTTTCCAACGGCTTCACGCATTTGGGAAATTGTCGACAAATACAAAGTGAACACATTGTACACGGCACCTACGTTAATTCGAGCACTAATGGCGCTCGGGGAAGAACCTGTGACGAAAACTTCGCGTGCAAGTTTACGCCTACTCGGATCAGTGGGTGAACCGATCAATCCAGAGGCGTGGCTTTGGTATCACCGAGTGATTGGAAATTCTCACTGCCCTATCGTGGACACTTGGTGGCAGACAGAAACCGGAGGGATCTTGATCTCTCCTCTACCTGGTGCGACCGATCTTAAACCTGGCTCAGCAACTCTTCCATTGTTCGGAATCAAGCCTGTGATTGTGAACGAAAAAGGTCAGCGCTTAGAGGGAGAGTGTGAAGGGCACTTATGTATAGAGGGCTCGTGGCCTGGCCAAATGCGCACAGTATATAAGGATCACGAACGCTTCTTTAGCACTTACTTCTCGACTTACCCGGGACTTTACTTCACCGGCGACGGCTGCAAGCGCGATAAAGAAGGTTACTACTGGATCACTGGTCGTGTCGATGACGTGCTTAATGTTTCAGGGCACCGTTTGGGAACGGCTGAAATAGAAAGTTCTTTGGTTGGACATAAGGATGTCTCGGAGGCTGCGGTGGTTGGCTTCAATCACGACATTAAAGGCCAAGGCATCTACGCTTACGTGACGCTGAAACAAGGTGTGCAAACCACTGAAAAATTGCGTGAGGACCTCGCCAATTGGGTGAAACACGATATCGGCGGCCTCGCAAAACCTGATTTTATTCAGTGGGCGCCAGCATTGCCGAAAACTCGAAGTGGAAAAATCATGCGGCGAATTTTACGTAAAATCGCGGCGAACGAATTGGACAATATGGGCGACACGTCCACACTTGCGGACCCGAATGTCGTCAAAGATTTGATAGATCAGCGTTTGCGGCGCTAGAAGATTGACGGCGTCGCTTGAACCTTGCGACATAGTTTTGACAAAGAAATAAATCGCTTGCGACACAGGACACTGCTGCTTACAATTTAAGCAGCAGTTCACGGGTCAAGAGAAAGTCCTTTCGGGGGTGAAATTTCTTGTTTCAAAACGCTCATCGGCAATTCATAACTGCACGTATTTTAAACAGAAAAAACTTTTTAAATGTGCCGTCTCGCATCGCCATTGACAGGATATTTTTTCACGCGATAGCGTTTGAGTTGTTAAGAAACTGTTTTCTTTCTGTGAGAGTCTTTAAAGGCGATCTAAAAGAGCGCAGTTTCTCCAGATGTCAGATGCAAAAGTTGGGTCCACAGAAGGATCTAATTGTTACGAGCCAACCGGACTTCACGGAAGACAGTCCATTTGCAGCTGAGACATCAGTTAAATTTTGGAAGTGGTTACGGAAAGTTTTATTAGGGGGATTTTCAGTAACCTTTTGTGACGACAAAATCGTCTCAGAGGCATCTTATTCACCGTGAGCAGACATTAGGGGGAAGCATGAATCTAGAGCAGCATCAGGAAAATAAAACGTTCGACCGAGATTTGATGACTCCAGAAATTACCGACACTCCAGAACGAAGTACAGACCAGAAAAGTTCCACAGACCCTCTGCAACGCCCTGACAGTAACGGCGAAGGCCCGATTGTCATGCGCGTGCGAAAGCGCGACGGATCTTTGCAGGCGGTGGATGTAAATAAAATCGTGAACGTTGCCCTTGCCTGCTCGACCGGACTCAAAGAAGTCGACCCCATGCGTGTCGCCGCAAAAGTGATCAGTGGTTTGTATGATGGTGCAAGTACCAAAGAGCTCGATCAACTTTGCATTCAAACCGCAGCTTTGTTAATCGGTGAAGAGCCGCAATACTCTCGCTTAGCTTCGCGCCTTCTTGCGCGCTACATTTTAGAAGAAGTGAATAATCAGAATATTCGCAGCTTTTATGACTCAGTGACCGTTGCTTACAAAGCTGGTCTTGTGAGCGAAGAAAAATTTAAATTCGTGCAAGAACATAAAGAAGCGCTCAACATCATCATCGATGATTCACGCACACACCGTTTTGAATATTTCGGCTTAAGAACGATTTACGATCGCTATCTTTTAAAAGATCCCAAAAGCCGCCAAGTCGTCGAATCGCCACAGCACTTTTTCTTGCGTGTGGCTTGCGGACTTGCCAAGACTTTCCAAGAGGCTCAAGAATTTTACGAGTTGATTTCAAGCTTAGATTATATGCCGAGCTCCCCGACTCTCTTTAACTCGGCCACAGCTCGCCCCCAACTTTCTTCTTGTTATCTTTTAGATTCGCCAAAAGACGATTTGGGTTCGATCTATGATAAGTATAAAGACATTGCTCTTTTGTCTAAATTCGCGGGTGGCATCGGCGTTTCTTTCTCAAAAGTACGCAGCCGTGGTTCGCTCATCAAAGGCACTAACGGACATTCTAACGGACTTGTTCCATGGCTGAAGACATTGGATTCTTCGGTTGCAGCGGTAAATCAAGGCGGACGTCGTAAAGGCGCTGCCTGCATTTATTTAGAAACTTGGCATTCAGACATCGAAGAATTTTTAGAGCTTCGCGATAATACGGGCGATGAAGCCATGCGCGCGCACAATTTAAATTTAGCCAACTGGGTCCCAGATCTTTTCATGCAGCGAGTGGAAAGTGACGAAATGTGGTCACTTTTTGATCCGAAAGATTTGCCTGAACTGGTAAATCTTTATGGGGAAGAATTCAATAAGGCTTATCGCCTTGCTGAAGAAAAAGGGCTCTTCACTCGACAAGTGAAAGCTCGCGATCTTTATGCGCGCATGATGAAGACTTTGGCGCAAACCGGAAATGGCTGGATGACTTTTAAAGACGCGAGTAACTTAAAGTCCAACCAAACTGGCCGTCCTGAAAACGTGATCCATCTTTCAAATCTTTGCACTGAGATTTTAGAAGTCACTTCGAGCGGCGAAACCGCGGTCTGTAACCTTGGTTCCGTCAATCTCGGTGCGCATGTGGTGGATGGACGTTTTGATTTCGAAAAGCTCGCAGACACCACTGAAGTCGCGGTGAAATATTTAGACCGTGTGATCGACATCAATTTCTATCCGATTCCAACAGCGCAAAGCTCAAATCAAAGATGGCGTCCAGTGGGCCTTGGCGTAATGGGACTACAAGATGCGTTCTTTAAATTAGGACTCCCCTTTGATTCAGCGGAAGCATTAAAACTTTCGACTCGCATTCAAGAAGAGATCTATTTTACGGCCCTTAAGACTTCATGCGCTTTGGCTGAGAAATATGGCCCGCATGAGTCGTTCCCAGAGACCAAAGCCGCTCAAGGAATTTTGCAATTCGATTTGTGGAATATCGTGCCTGAAGACATGGAACGCTGGGAAAAACTGCGCCGCAAAATCAAAACGATCGGCCTTAGAAATTCACTGATGATTGCGATTGCGCCAACAGCGACTATCGCTTCAATCGTTGGCGCTTATGAAGCCATCGAACCGCAGATATCTAATCTTTTCAAACGCGAAACTCTTTCGGGCGAGTTCATCCAGGTGAATCGTTATTTGGTCGACGCCCTTAAAAAGCGCGGCCTTTGGAACGATGAAATTCGTAATACAATCAAAGCCAACGAAGGGTCGATTCAGGGCATTGACGAAATTCCGGATGACATCAAAATGATCTTCCGAACGGTTTGGGAAGTTCCACAAAAGGCGCTCATCGACATGGCGGCGCAGCGTGGGGCCTATATTGATCAAAGCCAATCTTTGAATCTGTTCATTGAAAGCCCAACGATTGGCAAACTTTCTTCCATGTACATGTATGCATGGAAGAACGGGATCAAAACGACTTATTATATGCGCTCTAGACCGGCGACTAAAATTGCCAAAGTCACGACGCGCTCCGAAGAACCAAAGAAGGTTTATACTGAACAAGAGGCTTTAGTTTGTTCTTTAGAAAATCCAGAAATTTGTGAAGCCTGCCAATAATTTTGGGCAGGCTTTTAAAAAATGTTTTAGAGTATAAGGACCTGTTCAAAAAGCCGCAGGTTCGAGGCGCGAGGAGGAAGGCGTAGTCACAAACTACGTCGACGACGAAGCAACGAAGAAGATGAGGCTTTTTCAACAGGTCCCTAAGGAGTACGACGACTATGATTCTCAAACCCGGCTTTGATCTCACTTTGCGTCCCATGCGTTATCCTTTGTTTTTCGAAATGTATAAGAACGCGATTAAAAACACGTGGACCGTGGACGAAGTGGATTTCAGCAACGACATCGTTGATCTGCGCAGCAAACTCACAACGGCAGAAAGATTTCTGATCGGCCGTTTAGTGGCGTTTTTTGCGACTGGTGACTCGATCGTGGGGAATAATTTAGTCTTGAATCTTTATAAACATGTGAACTCTCCCGAAGCACGTCTTTATCTATCGCGGCAGCTTTACGAAGAGGCTTTGCATGTGCAATTTTATCTGACTCTACTCGATTCCTACATCCCAGATATCGCAGAACGTGAAAAGGCTTTCGCCGCCATTCACAATATTCCTTCGATTCATGCGAAGGCGCAGTATAGTTTTAAATGGATGGATTCCATCCATGAACTAAATCGCCTAGAAACCAAAGAAGATCGACGTCGTTTCTTGATGAACTTGATTTGCTTTGCTGGAACGATCGAAGGTTTATTTTTCTTCGCGGCATTTGCTTATGTTTATTTCTTGCGCTCTAAAGGTTTACTCAACGGTCTTGCGACCGGAACCAACTGGGTATTCCGAGACGAGAGCGGACACATCGATTTTGCTTTTAAAGTGATCGAAACCGCGATCGAAGAAGAACCGGATCTTCTTGATGACCGTATGAAAAATATGGTGATCGCGATGTTCAAAGAAGCCATCGATTGCGAAATGACTTTTGCCATAGACATTCTTGAGCATGGAGTCGCGGGTTTAAGTGCACGCGACATGCGTACTTATTTGGAGTTTATTGCGGACCAGAGATTAGAGCGATTAGGCATTCCTCATCAGTTCGGAGTGCGTAATCCCTTTGGCTTTATGGAGCTTCAAGACACACAAGAGCTTACGAACTTCTTTGAGCGTCGGGTGGCGTCTTATCAGATGGGTGTTTCTGGCAATGTCAGCTTCGACGAAACCTTTTAACGGTCGATTTTAAATCCCCAAATCCATCGTTGTTCGGTCGACCGAGTTGTGCGACTTAGCACTTTGCTAAGCCTCCGCCTCGGTCTCCTTCACGCTTTGGCTTTAAGGATTTAAAACCGACCGGGAAGCCGCTTAACCGATTTTTCCCAGCAAGCATATAGAAGCCCGTAATCAAGGCGCGAGGAGGAAGGCGTAGTCTCGAACTACGTCGACGACGAAGCAACGCAGAGGACGGGCTTCTATATGTTTGCTGACGGTCCTGAAAATATTTCGTGCTTTCTCAGGGCAGAGTTCGCTTAAAGCTTTTCATTCGGCGCGTGAATTGCTTTTTGCTCTCATAGCAGGGAAAAGAAAGCCATGAATTTTCACAGTAAAACTAAAGCCATCCTTTCCATTTTTCTCGTGCTGACACTGGCGCTTGGATGCCAAAAAAAGGATGATCCAAAGCCTGAGGATTCATCGCCTAAACCTGCAGATTCGGATTCTGGCGATAATTCTGGCGGATCCTCTAACGGAACCCCGTCTGCCCCCAAGGATGGCGATCAAGCAGGAAGCTCACCCTCCACCCCAGGTTTTTCGTTAGCAAACGAGTTCACAGTCGCTTGTGAAGCCGGGCTGAAATGTCACTCCTCAGTCGGTGTTTTATTTAAAAAAGCCGACCAAAAATCTTATGCCTGCACGGTTTTTGTGGCGGGAGAAATTGAAGGTAAGTCCGTAGTCGCTACAACTAAGTCTTGTGTGGAAATCGGCAGCAAAACCCCAGAGCAGCTCAAAGACAAAGATCTCGAGCAGTTTGCGATCGTATTTCCACAAACAGATTCTTTTCCCAAAGATTCTGCTGGAGTCGTGAATGTTTTGAATCGTTCGCCCGGCGAATTTTCTGACTACGCCTTCCTTCAATTGGACCGAAAACTCGGGCGCCCTCCGTTTAAACTTTCCCAACAAGGGCTCGACTACTCCACTTCAATCACCATGCATTACGCAGATGTGATTTCTAAGCACGAAATTCGTTTGGGTTCGATTAACTGTTCTACCAATTCAGGACCAACGGTTTTTGTGACCGGTTACCTTCATCCACAAAGTCCTAGCATCGGACTTTACGGTTGTGCGCTAAAGCCAGGCAACAACGGTTCTCCTATCGTGAATTCCAAAGGTGAAGTCGCAGCCATCGCCCAGCTTGGACCAAAAGAAGGCGCACCGTCGAGTGAGTCCAAAGAAGATTCTCTTGCGATCGATCAGTTCGACATCAACCGCGTTGGTGTTGCTACAAACCTCGCGTGTGTGGATTTTTCGGCATTGTCGCTTCACCTTCCTTTAGATCCGAGTGTTTGTAACCCTACGCAAAAACCGGACATCGAAGCCGTAGTGCCTAACCCTTTGCGACCCGAAGACGATGTTGAACTTATGCGAAAAGCCATGAGTGCCCTCGTAGAACTCGCACGGGCCGACAAAAGTGGAATTTTCGCTTGGAAAATGCAAGTGTCTCTCAATCGACAAAAATTTAGTACGCTCTTACCGGCGCCGAGTACGATTTTGGAAGCTGTGCCCGAATGTGCCTTTCGTCGCGACGATCCGGCCAGCAAGATTGAAACCTATAATCATAAACTCCTCATCCTTGACCATTTTGACGGAACAGGTGTCATTCACATCAATCAGCCCATTGCATTCTCACACTTTGATCTCGACAAAGAAGGACGAGTGACACTGGGTTGGGATCAAGCATACAGAATCACCGATTTTGAATTTGACCCAGGCCAAATCGCTGGTCTCGGTGACGACCGAAAAACGGATGTGACAGAAAAATCGGGCGACTCTAGCGAAACCCTTGCCGTCGGCGCTTGTTCGTTAAACTATTCTAGCGTTTATTTTGCGCAAATAGATGAAGCCGACAGGCTTGCAAAACATGGAACGGACGAAGAAGTCCGCGCTCATTTCCACCCTTAGAAATTCTAGCCGACCCAGCCGCCGACCTTGGGACCTTTGCGTTTATAGGCGACAAAAAGATATCCAATCGCGAAAGTCACAAGCGCGATGCTTAACCATTGTCCGCGAGTTAGCCCCAGCCACTGAAAACCAATATGCGCATCCGGCATACGGAACTGCTCACCAATGATTCGTGCCACGCAATATAGCACGCCAAACCAACCAGAGATCACGCCGATCTTTTGCGGTTTACGCCAAAGCCAAACAAGAATCAAAAAAACTAAAAGTCCTTCGAGAAAAGCTTGATAGAGCTGAGAAGGATGACGTGGAGTCAAGACTGGCGCTAAAAGATCGCGTACTTGAGAGTTGCCATTTTGGATCGCCATAATGAGAGACTCGATTGTGTCATAAACGCGGTTACGCGAAGTCGAATCTTGCGCGAATGAATTCAACCAGCCTTGCCAGACCGCTGCGTTCACCTGAAGAACATCTCCAGCGTCGGTTCTAATTTCTTTAAGTGCATCCACCGCTGGAGTTAACGACATTAAACGCGAAAACTCTTTTTGCACCCACAAGGTCATCTCTTGGGGAAACTTGACGGCCCAAGGCAAAGTGGCAGATGCGGCGCGACCGTAAAGTTCTCCATTGATGAAATTGGCAATTCGACCAAAGAAAAAGCCTAAGCTCGCGCCGAAGACCGTGAGATCCAAGGCATGTAGCATGGAAATCTTATGTTTCCTGGCATATAGCCAACAAACAATCATAACGCCTAAAATCCCACCGTGTGAGGCCATGCCTCCTTCGTTGACTTTGAGGACACCCCAGTAAGGAAAATGCGAATCGATCGATGTAAACAAATCAGGAGAATAAAACATGCAATAGCCTAAGCGACCACCCGCGAGCACTCCCACCGCAGCCAACGTGATAAAGTCAGCAACTTGTTCTTCGGTGAATTGAGTGCGCCCCTTTCTCGTCATAAACAATATGGCGTAATATCCCAAAATGAATCCAGCTAAGTAGGCAAGGCCATACCAACGGATTCCAAAATGTTCGGTGAATTGGATCGCAAACGGATTGAGCGCATGAACATAAGCCATGTCTAAAATTGTCATGGGCTCTGTTTGAGGTCAAACCGCGTAGCTTTTGACACGCTCGGCCTTTCGAGTCTAATCTTAAGATTATGCAAATCATACTCGCTAGCGAATCTCCTTATCGCAAAACTTTGCTCGAAAATTTTGGTCTAAAAATTTTGCCGAAAAAGCCAAATGTGGACGAAGAAAAATTGAAACAAAGTGGTCCCAAAGACACGGTTGAGCTCACCCGTCATTTGGCTTTAGAAAAAGCCCGCAGTCTTGCGCCTGAATTCCCTTCGGCCCTTATTCTTGGCGGCGATCAAATCGTGGAATTTGATGGACGCCATCTTGGTAAACCAGGAAATAAAGAAAAAGCCATCGAACAGCTGAAAAGTATGTCGGGAAAATCTCACCGCGTGATCACTTCTGTGTGCGGCGTCTTTGGCACTCATGCTGAAACTTACAGCGATGTGACCACGGTGAAGTTAAAGCCTTTTAATTCTGCGCTGGTCGAAAAATACATTGCGCTTGATACACCTTTTGATTGTGCCGGAGCTTACAAAATGGAAAAAGCCGGCTTAAGCCTCGTGGAGAGAATCGAAACGAAAGACCCTAGCGCTATCCAAGGATTTCCTCTCTTAGGTCTTATGCACGTCTTGAGTGAATTTAATATTTCCATTCACGATCTTTGGGCGGTGACGTGACCAATTGGAAAAAAATGCGGCAAAGACCGCGCCGGTTGCGAAAGTCCGCTTCTATTCGCGCGATGGTGCAAGAGTCTCGCTTAGGTTCTGAAAACTTAGTTTGGCCGGTCTTTATCAAAGAAGGAACCAAAGCCAAAGAGCCCATTTCTGCCTTACCGGGATGTTTTCGCTTTAGTGTCGACGAACTCGAAAAAGCGATTTCCCGGGTTTTAAAACTTGGCCTTAAAGCGGTCGCCCTTTTTCCGGTGGTAGATGAAAAGCAAAAAGACTCTTTCGCAAAAGAAGCTCTGAATCCAAAAGGGGTCGTCCCCAAAGCGATTCAAATGCTCAAGAAATCTTTCCCTGCGCTCACAGTGATCACCGACATCGCTCTTGATCCATATTCTTCTGATGGTCACGACGGAATCGTACGTAACGGCGAAATCGTCAACGACGAGAGTGTGGACGTTTTGTGTGAGCAAGCTTTGGTGCACGCTCGCGCCGGCTGTGATTTTGTTTCACCGTCGGATATGATGGATGGGCGAATTGGAAAAATTCGTGAGGCTTTGGACGAAAATGGTTTTCACAACACAGGTATTATTTCTTATTGCGCGAAGTACGCTTCGAGTTTTTATGGACCGTTTCGCGAAGCTTTAGAAAGTGCCCCACGCTTTGGCGATAAAAAAACTTATCAGATGAATCCGCACAATCGCAAAGAGGCGTTGCGCGAAGCCAAACTCGACATTGCGGAAGGCGCTGACGTCTTGCTCGTCAAGCCTGCACTTGCCTATTTAGATGTGATCTTGGCCTTAAAGAGATTTTCAGATTTGCCAATAGCCGCTTACAACGTGAGTGGCGAATATTCCATGATCAAAGCCGCTGTCGAAAAAAAATGGATGGATGAGAGATCCGCCGTCATGGAAGTATTAAGTTCGATCAAACGCGCCGGTGCCGATATTATTTTTTCCTATCATACGCCTGATGTTTTGAGGTGGATGTCTGAAGACTAAGCGGCTTTTTTGATAAGACGAGCGACGATCAGTTCTTCTTTGTGTTTTTCTTCAGACTGTTCGTGAATCTGCGGTAAGATTTCTAAAAACCTAGTGACCAAATGGCCGTCAAACTGACGGCCGGAAAAATCTTTGAGTTCTTGAATCGCTTTTTCTTGCGCCAAGGGATTTCGATAAGGACGAACCTGAGTCATCGCATCGTAACTATCGACGATTGCAATCAAACGCGCGAATAGCGGAATGTCATCACCTTTAATACTGTTTGGATATCCACCCCCGTCGATTTTTTCGTGGTGGTAGCGAATTCCTGGAAGCATAAAACGAAAGAAAGGAACATTTTCTAAGTGCTTAATCATATCGGCACTCATCTCGGGATGTTGCTTGATGATCTCGATCTCATTTCTATCGAGACGACCTGGCTTAACCAATATTTCTTTTGGAATTTTGGCTTTACCGATATCGTGAAAAAGGCCAGCATACTCAATCACGGCCTGTTCGAATTCGTTAAGGCCAAGGGCTTTGGCCAATTTTCTAGAACCGCGTCCTACGCGACAGCAGTGATGAAAGGTAAATTCATCGACGGCTTTTACATCTTCTAAAAGTTTCTGCGCTGTTTCGAATGACCAGTCCGGAATATCATCCCATGCCATACCTAAATATCGGACCAAAATGGGAGAAGATTAAGCGCGTGCCTCAGTTTGAGACGGCTTAAGTGGCTTTTTTAAATAGGGTTTTAAGAATTCGCCAGTAATGCTTTTGGGCTGCGTAATAACTTCCTCTGGAGTGCCCTCGGCAACGATTTTCCCGCCCGCATTTCCCCCTTCCGGACCTAAATCTATAACATAATCCGCGCACTTAACGACGTCCAAATGGTGCTCAATAACGATCACGGTGTTCCCGTGAGCGACCAATTCGGTCAAAAGATCGATCAGTTTTTTAACGTCTTCAAAATGCAGGCCCGTGGTAGGCTCGTCCAAAATATAAAGCGTTTGGCCAGTGTCACGCTTCGAGAGTTCGCGTGAAAGCTTCACCCTCTGCGCCTCGCCACCCGAGAGGGTCGTAGAGGATTGTCCAAGGGTGATGTAATCCAAACCCACGCGGTGAAGAGTTTCAAGTTTGCGATGAACCTGTCGATGATTTTTAAAAAATTCCATCGCTTCTTCGACTGTCATAGCCAAAATGTCGGCTATGGATTTTTCGCGAAAGCGCACATTTAAAACTTCGCGACTGTATCTTTTCCCCTGACAGGTTTCACAGCGCACAAAAACATCTGAAAGAAAATGCATTTCCACACGAATCTGTCCGGCTCCTTGGCAAACTTCGCAGCGCCCACCTTTGACGTTGAAACTAAAATGCCCGGGCTTATACCCACGTAACTTCGATTCCGGCAAAGTCGCGTAGAGATCGCGAATCATCGGAAAAACACCCACATATGTGGCAGGCACCGAGCGCGGCGTTCGACCAATCGGGCGTTGATTGATTTCGATCACTTTGTCGATATTTTCCATACCTGAAATTCGCTTATGTGCGGCTGGCTCGAGGCTCGAGCCGTTAAAATGCTTGGCGAGAATCCGATATAGCGTGTCGATGATAATTGTGGATTTGCCTGAACCTGACACTCCAGTGATCGCGGTTAGCGTTCCGAGTGGAATTTTTAAATCCACATTTTTTAGATTATTTGCCGTAGCCCCTTCGAGAACGAGTGCTTTTCCACTCCCCTTTGTCCTTCGCGTGGGTGTCGGGATCGAGCTTCTTCCAGAAAGATAAGCTCCGGTCAGCGATTTTGGGTCATTCATCAGACGTTCAGGTTTACCCGCCGCAAGCACTTCGCCACCAAGACGCCCTGCCCTCGGTCCCATATCGATCAAATGATCGGCAAGGCGAATCGTCTCTTCATCATGTTCGACCATCAAAACGGTATTTCCACGATCGCGAATCTCTTGAATCAGTTCCAGCAAACGATGATGGTCGCGCGGATGAAGCCCAACGCTTGGTTCATCGAGCACATACAGGATCCCGACCAAACCAGAGCCGACTTGTGAGGCCAGACGAATACGCTGAGCTTCACCGCCTGATAATGTTCGCGTGGGACGCGAAAGACTTAGGTATCCCGCACCAACACGATTGAGATAATTCAAACGTCCCTGAATCTGCTGCAAAACCTTTTCGCCAATTAAATTCTGTTTAGTGCTGAGTTTTAATCCTTGAATCCATTGAATTAACGCACTCACCGGTTCTTCAGAGACTTCGGCGATGTTTTTCTTATCGATAAGAACAAAGCGCGCGTTGGCATTTAAACGTGTGCCTTTGCAATCAGGGCAAACCTTGAGCTTATATTCGTCAATACCTTCATCTTCTTCATCGTCATCGGAAATTTTTTGATTTTTAAAATAATAGGACGTGGTCTTTACATGCCTACGCCCTTCACCGGCGCCACCAATGATATCGACTTCTCGTTCGACTTCTTGAAAATCCAAGGTCCCAAGACCATTGCAAGTCGGACAAGCACCGCGCGGATTGTTAAAACTAAAAAGTCTTGGCTCGAGATCTGTAACCGTGTGCCCGCATTCGGGACAGCTGCGATGAATCGAGTAAGTTTCAATCTTTCCAGTGTCCAGTCGTTCAATCCGCACCAGTCCGTCCGAAAGACTCAAAGAGAGATTTAGGCTTTCTTTTAAACGGGGAATAAATTTTTGATCGATGATCAAGCGATCAATCAATAGATCGATATCGTGAGTCTTATGGCGTTCGAGTTTTTTCGCGTTTTCGAGATCGACCCACTGCCCATCCACGCGCGCGCGAACAAATCCCTTTTTCATCCATTTTTGGAATTCTTTCCAGCACATTGGGATCCTAAGCTTAGAATTCCACGTGGACAAGTTGTCGCGGCCGCTTCTATAGTGTCACCTAAATACTAGTGACTCCAGCGTAACTGGACTGGCCACAGTTAGGCCGCAAATGTAATCACACTGGCTCACCTTCGGGTGGGCCTTTCTGCGTTCGCGAGTGGACCCGATAAGCTCATGGAGCGGCGTAACCGTCGCACAGGAAGGACAGAGAAAGCGCGGATCTGGGAAGTGACGGACAGAACGGTCAGGACCTGGATTGGGGAGGCGGTTGCCGCCGCTGCTGCTGACGGTGTGACGTTCTCTGTTCCGGTCACACCACATACGTTCCGCCATTCCTATGCGATGCACATGCTGTATGCCGGTATACCGCTGAAAGTTCTGCAAAGCCTGATGGGACATAAGTCCATCAGTTCAACGGAAGTCTACACGAAGGTTTTTGCGCTGGATGTGGCTGCCCGGCACCGGGTGCAGTTTGCGATGCCGGAGTCTGATGCGGTTGCGATGCTGAAACAATTATCCTGAGAATAAATGCCTTGGCCTTTATATGGAAATGTGGAACTGAGTGGATATGCTGTTTTTGTCTGTTAAACAGAGAAGCTGGCTGTTATCCACTGAGAAGCGAACGAAACAGTCGGGAAAATCTCCCATTATCGTAGAGATCCGCATTATTAATCTCAGGAGCCTGTGTAGCGTTTATAGGAAGTAGTGTTCTGTCATGATGCCTGCAAGCGGTAACGAAAACGATTTGAATATGCCTTCAGGAACAATAGAAATCTTCGTGCGGTGTTACGTTGAAGTGGAGCGGATTATGTCAGCAATGGACAGAACAACCTAATGAACACAGAACCATGATGTGGTCTGTCCTTTTACAGCCAGTAGTGCTCGCCGCAGTCGAGCGACAGGGCGAAGCCCTCGGCTGGTTGCCCTCGCCGCTGGGCTGGCGGCCGTCTATGGCCCTGCAAACGCGCCAGAAACGCCGTCGAAGCCGTGTGCGAGACACCGCGGCCGGCCGCCGGCGTTGTGGATACCTCGCGGAAAACTTGGCCCTCACTGACAGATGAGGGGCGGACGTTGACACTTGAGGGGCCGACTCACCCGGCGCGGCGTTGACAGATGAGGGGCAGGCTCGATTTCGGCCGGCGACGTGGAGCTGGCCAGCCTCGCAAATCGGCGAAAACGCCTGATTTTACGCGAGTTTCCCACAGATGATGTGGACAAGCCTGGGGATAAGTGCCCTGCGGTATTGACACTTGAGGGGCGCGACTACTGACAGATGAGGGGCGCGATCCTTGACACTTGAGGGGCAGAGTGCTGACAGATGAGGGGCGCACCTATTGACATTTGAGGGGCTGTCCACAGGCAGAAAATCCAGCATTTGCAAGGGTTTCCGCCCGTTTTTCGGCCACCGCTAACCTGTCTTTTAACCTGCTTTTAAACCAATATTTATAAACCTTGTTTTTAACCAGGGCTGCGCCCTGTGCGCGTGACCGCGCACGCCGAAGGGGGGTGCCCCCCCTTCTCGAACCCTCCCGGTCGAGTGAGCGAGGAAGCACCAGGGAACAGCACTTATATATTCTGCTTACACACGATGCCTGAAAAAACTTCCCTTGGGGTTATCCACTTATCCACGGGGATATTTTTATAATTATTTTTTTTATAGTTTTTAGATCTTCTTTTTTAGAGCGCCTTGTAGGCCTTTATCCATGCTGGTTCTAGAGAAGGTGTTGTGACAAATTGCCCTTTCAGTGTGACAAATCACCCTCAAATGACAGTCCTGTCTGTGACAAATTGCCCTTAACCCTGTGACAAATTGCCCTCAGAAGAAGCTGTTTTTTCACAAAGTTATCCCTGCTTATTGACTCTTTTTTATTTAGTGTGACAATCTAAAAACTTGTCACACTTCACATGGATCTGTCATGGCGGAAACAGCGGTTATCAATCACAAGAAACGTAAAAATAGCCCGCGAATCGTCCAGTCAAACGACCTCACTGAGGCGGCATATAGTCTCTCCCGGGATCAAAAACGTATGCTGTATCTGTTCGTTGACCAGATCAGAAAATCTGATGGCACCCTACAGGAACATGACGGTATCTGCGAGATCCATGTTGCTAAATATGCTGAAATATTCGGATTGACCTCTGCGGAAGCCAGTAAGGATATACGGCAGGCATTGAAGAGTTTCGCGGGGAAGGAAGTGGTTTTTTATCGCCCTGAAGAGGATGCCGGCGATGAAAAAGGCTATGAATCTTTTCCTTGGTTTATCAAACGTGCGCACAGTCCATCCAGAGGGCTTTACAGTGTACATATCAACCCATATCTCATTCCCTTCTTTATCGGGTTACAGAACCGGTTTACGCAGTTTCGGCTTAGTGAAACAAAAGAAATCACCAATCCGTATGCCATGCGTTTATACGAATCCCTGTGTCAGTATCGTAAGCCGGATGGCTCAGGCATCGTCTCTCTGAAAATCGACTGGATCATAGAGCGTTACCAGCTGCCTCAAAGTTACCAGCGTATGCCTGACTTCCGCCGCCGCTTCCTGCAGGTCTGTGTTAATGAGATCAACAGCAGAACTCCAATGCGCCTCTCATACATTGAGAAAAAGAAAGGCCGCCAGACGACTCATATCGTATTTTCCTTCCGCGATATCACTTCCATGACGACAGGATAGTCTGAGGGTTATCTGTCACAGATTTGAGGGTGGTTCGTCACATTTGTTCTGACCTACTGAGGGTAATTTGTCACAGTTTTGCTGTTTCCTTCAGCCTGCATGGATTTTCTCATACTTTTTGAACTGTAATTTTTAAGGAAGCCAAATTTGAGGGCAGTTTGTCACAGTTGATTTCCTTCTCTTTCCCTTCGTCATGTGACTTGATATCGGGGGTTAGTTCGTCATCATTGATGAGGGTTGATTATCACAGTTTATTACTCTGAATTGGCTATCCGCGTGTGTACCTCTACCTGGAGTTTTTCCCACGGTGGATATTTCTTCTTGCGCTGAGCGTAAGAGCTATCTGACAGAACAGTTCTTCTTTGCTTCCTCGCCAGTTCGCTCGCTATGCTCGGTTACACGGCTGCGGCGAGCGCTAGTGATAATAAGTGACTGAGGTATGTGCTCTTCTTATCTCCTTTTGTAGTGTTGCTCTTATTTTAAACAACTTTGCGGTTTTTTGATGACTTTGCGATTTTGTTGTTGCTTTGCAGTAAATTGCAAGATTTAATAAAAAAACGCAAAGCAATGATTAAAGGATGTTCAGAATGAAACTCATGGAAACACTTAACCAGTGCATAAACGCTGGTCATGAAATGACGAAGGCTATCGCCATTGCACAGTTTAATGATGACAGCCCGGAAGCGAGGAAAATAACCCGGCGCTGGAGAATAGGTGAAGCAGCGGATTTAGTTGGGGTTTCTTCTCAGGCTATCAGAGATGCCGAGAAAGCAGGGCGACTACCGCACCCGGATATGGAAATTCGAGGACGGGTTGAGCAACGTGTTGGTTATACAATTGAACAAATTAATCATATGCGTGATGTGTTTGGTACGCGATTGCGACGTGCTGAAGACGTATTTCCACCGGTGATCGGGGTTGCTGCCCATAAAGGAGGCGTTTACAAAACCTCAGTTTCTGTTCATCTTGCTCAGGATCTGGCTCTGAAGGGGCTACGTGTTTTGCTCGTGGAAGGTAACGACCCCCAGGGAACAGCCTCAATGTATCACGGATGGGTACCAGATCTTCATATTCATGCAGAAGACACTCTCCTGCCTTTCTATCTTGGGGAAAAGGACGATGTCACTTATGCAATAAAGCCCACTTGCTGGCCGGGGCTTGACATTATTCCTTCCTGTCTGGCTCTGCACCGTATTGAAACTGAGTTAATGGGCAAATTTGATGAAGGTAAACTGCCCACCGATCCACACCTGATGCTCCGACTGGCCATTGAAACTGTTGCTCATGACTATGATGTCATAGTTATTGACAGCGCGCCTAACCTGGGTATCGGCACGATTAATGTCGTATGTGCTGGGGAAAG
>JADMIO010817120.1_pt1 | contig 72511 bp, 56 predicted proteins | sample 8958161 | NCBI WGS metagenome assembly JADMIO01 (sample SAMN16585339, study PRJNA669376) | soil metagenome | isolation source: Crop rotation soil | place: USA: Cullars Rotation, Alabama | collected 2011 | reverse complement strand
CGCGACAACTTGTCCACGTGGAATTCTAAGCTTAGGATCCCAATGTGCTGGAAAGAACTGCGTGAACTCACCGACTGGGTGGCCAGCCTCGTGACTGAAGCTGGTCTCGGTCAGCCGCTCGTCGTGGGTCATTCCCTTGGGGGCGGCATTACAATCGATCTGGCTGTGCGTTACCCGGACGCGCTTCAGGCGGCGGTAGCCCTGGCGCCGACGGGCATCCCGAACATGCCCCCTTTGCCGGTCCAACTGCTCCAAATAATGCTGGACAGTGTCCGGGAACCCGCGCGCCTCTACCCCTCGATCGTTCCTGCGTATCTCCGGGCCGGACCGCGACGAATCATGAGCCTCGCAGTCGACGAGACTCAGTATGGTCATTGGCAGGGAATGGGTGGGCTCAAACGTCCAACGCTGCTTGTCCGCGGGAACCGCGATCCGATCGTCACGAACCCTATGCTGGAGGGCATTATCTCCGAAGCAAGAGCTATCTCATTCGTCGAAGTGCGAGGTGCCGCACATGGCTTACATGTCAGCCAACCGGCTGCGGTCGGCCGGATAATCGAGAACTTCGCAACGTCGATCGATCTTATTCAGTCAACGCGCCTCTGACTGCGCTGCCCAGGCTTCGACCATGGCACGTGCGTGGGCGAGCGCTTCGGAGAGGCGCGTCCCGTCGGGGCCGCCACCCTGTGCGGCCTCAGGACGCCCGCCTCCACGCCCGCCGACGATCGCGGCGGCCTCGCGCAGGGCCGCACCCATATCATAGGGCGCGTTCGCAGCACGGGTGAAGACGAGCTGTGCTTTCGGGCCGGCCAGCCCAAGGAGAGCGACACCGCCACCATCCGCGATCAGCCGCGCCAGCCGGCGCAAGCTCTCCAGGTCGCGATCTTCGATGCGCTGCACGACGATGGGCACGCCGCCGACCTGCTCGGCCTGGGCAAGCAGGGCCGCAGCCTCATATCCCAGCAACTGTTGCTCAGCTGTCGCCAGCGCCTTACGGCTGCGCGTCTCGGCCTCGCGCAGGCGCTCGATCGCGGCGGGCAGCTCCACGAGGCCGACGCTGAGATCAGCCGCCAGGCCGTTGACCAGCGAGTTCTTCTGTCGATAATCGCGCAACGCACGTCCACCGCAGACGAATTCGACGCGCAAGGTGTCTCCACGCCGCTCCCAGCGCCGAATTACGATCTGCCCGACCTCGCCGGTGTGCCGCGGGTGGGTACCACCACAGGCCGAATGGTCGAAACCGGCGACAGACACGATCCTGATTTGGGCATAGTCGCCGGGCGGTTTCCGAAGCGCCAAGGCAGAAAGGTCGGCGCGATCGACAAAGCGCGCATTGATCGGGTGATTCTCCCAGATCATCGTGTTGGCTAGCGTTTCGGCAGCGGCAAGGTGTTCGGCTGTGAGCGCGGTCGATGCGAGATCCACGGTACAGATTTCCGCCCCGATATGCACCGAGACGGTCGCCGTGTCGAAAAGCTGCTCAAAAGCTGCGGACAGCAGGTGCTGGCCATGATGCTGCTGCATGAGATCGAAGCGGTGCGTCCAATCGATGGTGCCATGCACGCTATCTGCGGAGACAGCGGAGGCGAGGATATGCCATACGACCTCGCCATCGGCCTGGGTGTCGAGCACCTCGACATCGTTCAGTGTGCCATGGTCGCCGGGTTGTCCGCCACCTTCGGGGTAAAACGCCGAACGGTCGAGCGCGACCGCCGGTTGGCCTCCCTGCGTGGTACGGCCGACGATGCGCGCATCGAAGTCGCGCAGATATGGGTCGTCGAAATAGAGCCGTTCGGTCGTGATCACATTTAACCTGCAGAGCTATATATGAGGAAGCATGATGTCGCTGCTACCCGCGAATCAACGCCATCTCGGAGGAGAAGCCCGGTCCAAACACGGTCATCAGGCCGTGCTCGCCCCGAGCGATACCCTGCTCCAGGAACGCTTTAAGCACAAAGAGCACTGTCGCCGACGACATATTGCCATAGTCGCGAAGCACCTTGCGGCTGTGCCCGACAGCTTCGTCGGACAGGTCTGCGGCTTTCTGGTAGGCGCGCACCACTTTGGCACCGCCCGGATGGTAGATATGGTGGTCGATGTCTGTGAGGGAGAGACCATGCCGTCCCAGGAACTCGCCCGCAAGATTGCGATAGTGTGCCGTGACGACGCGTGGAATGCCGGCTCCAAAGACGACGCGCATGCCAGTTTCGACAATGTCCCAGCCCATCAGGTCGAGCGAGTCGGGAAACAAGGTGCTCTCGGTGGCGAGCACCTCGGGGCCGTTGCTTTCTACCTCGTCGCCGGCGACGAGCACGGCGGCTGCCCCGTCGGCGAAGAGCGATACGGCAACCAGATTGCGCTTGGAGCGGTCGTTGGATTGAAAGGTCAGCGTGCAGAGCTCGACGCAGATCAACAGTGCGCGGTGACGCGGAAACGCACGCACATACTCGGATGCACGCGCCAGGCCGGCCACGCCGCCGGCGCATCCGAGTCCCCAAATCGGCGTGCGCCGCGTATGCGGCGACATACCGAGCAACGTCATCAGCCGTGCGTCGATCGACGGTGCGGCCAGGCCGGTCGTGGACACAAAGAAGATATGGTCGATATCCCGCGCATGCAGGTTGGCAGCCGCAAGGCATTCACGCGCGGCCTCCGCGCCTAGGACACACGCGACTTCGATCCAAAGATCGTTCGCTTCAGCCCAGGTGTGAGGCTCCAGGAACCAGGTCAGCGGTGCGGCAAGCGCGCGTGTCTCGATCTCGGCATTGTCGAAGACCGTCAGGTAGCGATCGACATCGTCCATCTCGGCGGCAAAGTAGCTACGCGCAGCACGCTTGATATCTTGCTGGCGCAGGCGATACGGTGGTGTCGCGGTCGCGACGCCGGCAATCTTGGGCATCCCTACTGGCTCTCTTTCTGGCGCGATCGATGCGGCTCAGCCATGAGCAGCGACTGCCGGCAGACCGGTAATTGCGCTGTCGAGGCGACGTACGACTTCGTCCCGACCGAGCGCGGCGAGCGTTTGGAAGAGTGGCGGCGAGACTTTGCTACCCGTCGTGGCGACGCGCAACACCATAAAGAGATCCCCGGTCTTGAGCCCAAGCTCCTCGGCGAGTGGCCGGAGCCGTGCCTCAAGCGCCGCTTCGTCCCAGGATGCGAGGTGTGCCAGGGCACCGTGCGCCGCCTCAAGCGCCCGCAGCGCCGTTTCCCGATCCAGCTTCTTCGGGATCAATTCTGTGGGCTCGATGTGCTGGGGCGGCACGAAGAAGAACTTCAACAACTCGGGTGCCTCGCTCAGCACAACCAATCGCTCCTGAATCAGCGGCGTTAGCTGCTGGAGGTATATACGCTCGGCGCTGGTCTCCGGATGCCCGATCAAGCCGCCGGCTTGCATAAATGGCAGCAGGCGCTCGGCCAATGCTTCAGGTGCCAGCTTGCGAATATACTGGCCGTTGAACCAATTGAGCTTGTCAAGCGAGAAGACGCCCCCTGAAGGCGAGACGCGCTCAAGGCTGAAACGCTCGACGAGCTCATCCCTTGTCATCAGCTCGGTGGTCTCGTCATAGCCCCATCCGATCAACGCCAGCGTATTGGTGATCGCTTCGACGAGATAGCCCTTCTCGAGGTACTCTGTGATCGACGTATCGCCATGCCGTTTCGACAGTTTTTTGCCGTCAGGCCCAAGCACCTGGGGCATATGCGCCCAGATAGGCTGCTCCCAGGCAAAAAACTGATAGAGCAGCACATGGATCGGGAACGTCGCGATCCATTCGTCGCCACGCAACACATGCGTGATCTCCATCTCATGGTCGTCGACGATCGCTGCGAGATGATAGGTCGGAAAGCCGTCGCTCTTCAGCATGACCAGGTCGGTGAGTGTGCGATTAGGGACGACGATCCTGCCTCGGAGCACGTCTTCACAGATCGTCTCGCCGTCGAGCGGTACTGCGAGCCGTAGGACGTAGGGTTTGCCCGCCGCGAGCTCCTGTGCACGCTCATCGGCGGTGAGATACCGGCAATGTCGATCGTAGCCTGGGGGCTCGTGGCGAGCGATCTTCTCGTCGTTGACCTGCTTGAGGCGCTCAGGCGTACAGAAGCACTGATAAAGATGGCCGGCCTCCAGCAATAGCTCCGCATGGCGATGATAGAGCGGCAACCGCTCCGACTGGCGGTAGGGCGCGTGCGGCCCACCCACATCTGGGCCCTCATCCCAGTCGAACGCCATCATCCGCAGTGAGGCTTTGAGCTGCTCTTCGGCTCCAGGCACGAAACGCTTCTGATCGGTGTCCTCAACCCGAAGCAGGAACTGGCCGCCGCTTCCATGGGCGAGCAGCCAATTGAATAGGACTGTGCGCATACTCCCGATATGCACAAAGCCGGTTGGGCTGGGTGCAAAGCGCGTTCGTGCCGGTCCTGCAGGCTTCTCCATACCTCTATTTCCCTGTCTAGCGCTATGTTTAGCTCGTGTTGCAAGTATACCAGACGCCTTCGGCGCTGGCCGAAATGTGGCGCATAGGCCATGAGTACGTGGCAGGGAGTACCAGGCCAATACGTTCTAAGGGGGTTGAGCGGTACTTTCGGGCTATTGTTGGTCTCAGAGGGGCATCCGTATACTTCAGTCATGCCCATGTCAATAGCGCCTGGGCATGCTCTATTCAAAGATAGCTCAGGGGCAGCAGGTATATTCGTTTCGGTTTGTAGAACTGTGAAAAGACAAACACATTTTGTTCGGCATCGTTATTCTCAAGAGGTTCACATGAAGGTTCGACGCTCCCGGCGCGTCCGGGGACAAAGCAGCATACTGTTAGCCTTAATGATCGTCGTGTTGATCGGGTTCATCGGGCTATCGGTCGACGTTGGAAACGCCTACGGGCAGCAGCGCCGCGTGCAAGCGGCCGCGAATGCCGGTGCACTGGCCGCGATGGGCTCGGTCCTGGCCAATAACACCAACAATGGTGTGTGGTCTGATGTGCAGCGGACACTGGTCGGCAATCGCATCAACGCGACTGCCCCATACTCCTACCGGGTCGACTACGTGAAGACGGATGGAACCGTCGAGACCCTCGGCGAATGGAACGGCTCAACATCGTATGTTCCGAACGGCAGCAGTGCCGCGCCGGCAAATATCGATCGGATCCAGGTGACGGCGACGGAGAAGGTATCGACGTTCTTTGCCCGTGTCCTGGGGACGAGTGAGCTGCCGGTCAGCGCGAATGGCGTTGCCTGTTTTGGCGACTACGGCTTCGGCGTCTATCCCCTCGGCGTGCCGATCACCCTGCGCCCGCCAGCGGGGACGACGCCCGGCCACACTGTCTTTCTCTCGAACGGAACGCAGCTCTCGTCGACCGATTCCCGCTATGGCAAATGGGGCTCGGCGATGCAAGGCATGACGATACGCTTCCCGATTGCTCAAGGCAACGACTTTATCGCCGGGATCCATGTTCCCTGGCTGAACTGGGGCGGACAGGATCAGACTGTCAACGGGGTAACGTACACGTCGGTCCCTGGCGCCAATAGTGCGAGTACCCTGGGTGCCGCGTGGACATATCCCGGTACGCTATCAAACGGGTTTCTTGAGGCAATCTCAGCAGATTCTGCCAAGCCGAACACCAAGCCGATGCGCAAACTTCAGCGCGGAGATTGGATCTCAGGTGACCCGGGAGTGAAGGCAACGCTGAAGGACCAGCTCGATACAATGAGAACGAACCGTACCGATGTTGTGCTACCCTTCTACGATGTTAGTAACGGAACGAATGGCTCTAATGCAGCTTATCACGCTGTCAACTTTGGTCATTTCAATATTGCCAACTTCGATCTGACTGGAAGCCCAAAATACATCGATCTGCTCTACCTCGGAAACGCGACGACCGCGCCCCAGTCCTGTGGTAGCGAGGTCAGCGCCAGCTGGCGCAATCCGCAGGGCACACCCGTGCTGCCGTCGCCCGGCAAGCAGTTCAACATCGCCGGGCAGGCGCAGATGACGCGTGTGTGGCGGACCGGAATTTCGAGCAACACCACGAGCTACGATATCGTACTCGTGATGGATACCTCCGGCTCCATGGCGCGTGACTGGTACGAGCGCAGTTATGGGGATACCGGGTTCCAGGGCTCGCGCATCAACGACGCCAAGCAAGTCGTATCCGACTTCGTCAAGGGCTACGATATCTCGGCGGCCACCGGCGACCCCGACGCGCGCATGGCCTTCGTCACGTTCGGTGGCACCACTGATGCCGGAAACGATCCGGCTGTCGTGAGGGTGAACTGGACGACGGCATGCTCTCTTACGGCGATCCTGACCAACTGCGGTGGTACTAGCTTGAAGTGGCCGACGATTCAATCCTCGGCGAATGCGATGAGCGCGAGCGGCTACACCCCCGGCCCGATCGCCTTCGAGGAAGTGGAGAACCTGCTGCGCAACAAGCGCACGCCGCCCGCGGGCAAGAAGTATGCGCAGGTCGTCGTTTTCGCGACGGACGGTGTCTTCAATGTCTGCGGCACGGACCGTGGAGTGCAGAGCTGCACATACGGCAAGCTCTCTAACGCGAACTACGTCAGGGATGCGGGCTATAACGCGGTCTCGGGCCGGCCGATCTGGCAGGCACAACAGGTGGCGGCGCGTATCAAGAACAGCGGCGCGCGCATCTTCCTCGTCGCCGAGCAGGCATCGTGTGCGCTCAACGACAGCGATTGTTTCGATACTACCGGCATGATGGATATGAGCAGCGGTTCCGGCTACTATTACTCGGCCTCGGATGGAAGTGCCTTGAGCAGCATCTATGGGCTGATCCAGGACCATATCGTCAACGATACATGCGTGCCGCATGAGACTACCCAGCCGGCGGCGAATGTGACGGTTGTGCTTACGCAGCCGAACAACCCGACGTGGAGCATGTCCACGACTGCGGATAGCAGCGGCAACTACTCGTTCGGTAGACTGCCGGCGGGCGAATATGTGCTCAAGGTCAATCCGTCACCCACGGTCACCAGCAGTGAGGATTACCTGGCACGCACCTACTCGCGGTTGCGGAACAGCCGCAACCTGAGCGAGGAAGGACAGGCGTCGATCTACATCAACCCGCAGTTCCCGAATGGCTCGACGGTCTACTCGCAGGTCATGTTATCGCTGCCCTTTGCCGACGACGGCTCGCTGAACAACGGCTGTACGATGCCGGCACAACAGTAGGCGATTTCACCTTCATCTGGAACATGCATGCTGGCCACGCTCACCCGTGACCAGCATGCGTGCTTAAGACGCCTGGTGCAGGAGCCCACCTAACTACGCGCTCGCTGTAAGTACCGCTGTGCAGTTGTGCACACCCCGTATTTCAGCAGCTTGTGGCGGTACCTTCGGGCTATGGCGCGCGCTGAATCCGATAGTTATACTCAAGTTGACACTCGTATTGGGTTGGAGGTTTGCACTTATGCCACGGCGACGATCCGGGCAATCGATGGTTGAGATGTCCTTAGTTCTGCCATTTCTCCTGTTGATCACAATGGGGATCATGGAGTTTGGCTATTACATCTATATCTATTCAGAATTGGAAAATGCAACTCGGCGCGCATCTGAGCGTGCTTCGAAAACTCCACCGCTCGATCCCGCTAATCCGAATGATCCAAATGATAAGTGTGCCCAATTGGCAGAAATTGATGCGGTAAGTGGAACTTTTCTGAGCGGTTTGCAAGCAAGCAATATCACCTTCGCCTATCCTAACGGCGGCCAGCGCGCGGCTGGCTCGCAGATCGAAGTGACGATCAACTACACCGGAAAGTACTTGACGCCGATCGGGCGTCGCATGTTTGGCGATACGTTCACCTTCAACTTCACCTCGCGGCGAACGATCACCGATACCGATCCACCGGTTGGTTTCAAAGATGACTGCTCAACATAATGAGTATCTCAATGCAAATAAATGCTAACCTTGTGCTCACCCGCCGCCATCGGAGGCTGTGGAGCTTTGTAGCACCCCGGTCGCGCCTCATCCGGCCCCGATGCTGCCGCCCGCAATCCGGTCAGGCGATTGTCGAGCTCGCACTTACCCTGACATTCATCATGATGTTAATGTCGGCCGCCACCGATCTCGGTCTGGCCTACAAGACCAGCCAGACGCTGATCAACGCAACTGCGGAAGCTGCCAGCTTTCTGGATATGAACCCGGCGCTGAGCTGTAGCACGACAGGGTGTGATCCTGTCGCTACGGCTGACGCGGAAGCCTTGAACCGCTTCCGTACCGAGCAGGGAACTGTGATCCATGGCATAGCCAGCACCCTGGACCTGAACGCCAATCATATCGACGACCTGACCGAAAGCGGTGGTGCCGCCTACGTCGCGTCGATGTTCCGGATCGACGAGGCGGATAATACGCAGATCGATGCGACCTCCGGAAGCACCTTTGCGCTCGGGACCAATTACGATCCGAATGCGACGGATGCACAGTGCAAAAACCGTGCTGCGGTGCCGTTGAGCACCACAAATCCCAATGTCACGTCGTGTTATATCGTCATTCGTTCGGCGATTACCTATAAGCCGTTCGCCCTCAAAACTATCCTTGGAGACGCGATAACCATTCGTGCTATCTCGGTGCGCAGGATTGTGAAGGGCTCTTAAGCTTGCCCTAATGCCCCCCGTGTCCCTGGTGTGTTGTATATTGCGGCAACCGAGGTTGTATGAAGTCGGACTTTTTACGGCAGAGCCCTGGTAGAGGGGGGGCCAGGCATGCTCGCCTGATTCCCGCGCTGATGTTGACCCTCCTGGCACTGAGCCTGACGAGCGTTCCACAACGGGTGGATGCGGCTCAGGCCGTGATTCCGTTGACAGATTCCAACGATACCTGGGACACCGGCCAGTTCTTTCGGACCGGCCTAGCCTCCACCCAGATCGGCGGCATCCAGCTCGTCCCTATTAATGTCCTAAAGACATGGGGGACAACTGCTCCCCTTCCGAAGCCGCTGAGCTCGCAGACGACCGTAAGCTACGACAATCACATCTTTGTCGTAGGCGGCAACTCGCTGAATGCAAGCGAGGAGCTGACCAAGACGCGCTCGTTCTATGTTGCCCGGCTCACCGACCCCACGTTTGGCCAACTGGATTCGTGGATCGACTATTCGGCGTCACGTCCATTGCCGGTTCCCCTCTCCGATGCCGCGAGCGTCGTGGTTACCGCCGGTGGGAAAACGTACCTTTATGTCTTAGGCGGCCAATTGGCGTTCGGCACGACGGTGAACGACGTCACCTCGAATAGTGTCTATTACACCCGTCTCGTGCGGGACTCAAGCGGTGCCGAGCGGCCACAGCCCTGGCAGACCGTCGCGGCCGATGCGGCTCACAATCTTCCACTACCGCAGGAATCTCTGCCGGACGGCAGCCCGGTCGGGCGAGGCGGTGGCGCGCAGGGCATGGCTGCGGTGACCGTGACGGTTGGCGGAACACCCTATATCTACATCTTCGGTGGCTATAACCGGCGCTATTTTCGCGGTGTCGGCTACACATCCGAGGCCGATGGCATCGCAAGCGATGTGTATCGCACGGCGGTGAATGCGGATGGCAGCCTGGCCGGCTGGACCAAAGTCGGCGATATTCAAGCTATGAAGGATGGTAGCTCGCCCACGCCGATCGCGCTTGAAGGTGCGGCAGCTGTCACATTCTACGAGCCGCTGAGCCAGCGCACCGGCATCTATCTGATCGGTGGAATCAAGCGTATTGGTGTCACTGCGGTCGACGATGCCCAGGTTTATTGTGCCACCATCGATGCGCATGGCTCTCTGACGTGGTTGTCGACCGGAACGATGTCGGAATCACGGTCGGGTCATAGTGCTGTGCAAGCCAAAGGCCAGATCTATGTCGTGGGGGGCACAGCCGATCGTACTCAGATCCCGTCCCTGCCTAAGACCTCGGTGGCTCATGGGTATATCAACGACGACCTCACCCTTTACAATCCGGTCGGGGAACGATCCAACTTTGACCTCACTGAAGGAGCCCTGACCGACGCGCGAATGAACCACACCATGGCAACGCTCAGTGGAGGTACCATCGGTGATTGGGCCTATGTTATCGGTGGTCAGCGGCAGGTCTCGGGCGGTGACGTGGAGCGGGCGACGACTCAGGTATTGGTCGGCAATCTGGAGGAGCCGCCAACGGCCTCGGATAGTTTTGTGCCGAGCGGCCAGTATCTTTCGCGCGTCTTCGACTTCGGGAAGGATGCCAAATATCCCTCGCTGCACTGGAAGACCAGGCTGACGAGTGGCCAACATATCAAGCTCCAATATCGTATCAGTGACGATCCCAAGGACCTCGGGCCGATGGGCGCGATCATCGAGTCCCAAGATGGGCAAAATACGTTGAATTTACCGTCGGGGCTGACCGGACGCTACTTTCAGTTTGCTGCAACCCTGGAGACGGCTTCAACGGATAGCACGACGACACCTATTCTGAATTCCGTGGCGCTTGGCGTCAATAAGCCGGGCTTTCCGAACCTGCACGTGGCAGGCGTCAGCATGCCCATCTCTGCTAATAGCACCGGACCTATCGTCATCATTGAGGATGTGCCATATACCGATCCGATCAGCGGGATCGTCTATCCGGCGATTGACGCCGACTTTGGTAGTAGTGGTACGTTTTTCGTCGACTTCTACGTCATTCCGCCGGGTGGGAATAACATCCGGCCGGTGATGGGTGACGTGGGGGTCGCCTATACCGAGGTCAACAAGCACCTGCTGAAGGCAGGTGCCAAGGGATACACAATTCCGGTTGATAGCTGGCGTCCGGCAGACTGTGTCGACTCGACGGGTTGTCCGCCTGTCGACTGGAGTAGCATATTTCAGCTGGACGGAACATATCAGATCTATGTGATGGTGGACTCGACCGATAACGCGCCCGCCCGCCCATTCGGCGAAGTATTAGAGACAAACGAGACAACCCCTGGATCGCTCGGTGAATCCGATAACGTCCTTGGCCCGATCGATGTTGGCGTGGGAGATGGAATTATCATCACGCCGCTGCCAACCCTCACACCGATGCCGACCAAGATAGGGACGCCGGGACCGACCGGGACACCAGCGACATCAACGCCATCGCCGACGGGGACTCAAGCGACGCAGACGCCATCGCCGACGGGCACACAATCAACGCCAACTCCGACACCGACGGGCACACAATCAACGCCGACGCCATCGCCCACTGGGACGCAGATGACGCCAACACCGACCGCGACTGGCACTCCAGCAACGAAGACACCAGTACCGACTGGCACTCAAGCGACGCCCACGCCCATAGGTACGCAATCGACGAGGACCCCTGTTCCAACGGGGGTACAACCCTCGCCAACGCCGACGCCAACTGGGACGCAGGCAACATCGACGCCGTCGCCAATGGGGACTCAAGCGACGCAGACGCCATCGCCGACGGGCACTCAGGCCACAGTGACGCCATCGCCAACAGGTACACAAGCGACACCAACTCCGACGCCGACAGGTACACAATCAACGCCGACGCCAACACCCACTGGGACGCAGATGACGCCGACGCCATCGCCCACTGGGACGCAGGCAACACCGACGCCGTCGCCAACGGGGACTCAGGCCACGGTGACGCCATCGCCAACAGGTACACAAGCGACACCAACTCCGACACCGACGGGCACACAGGCAACGCCGGCACCAACAGGGACGCAGGCGACGCCGACGACGGGGACACTGCCTACCCCAACGCCGATAGGCTCCGAGCCAGGGGGACCCGGGCCGCCCTATTACGTCTATCTCCCGGTGGTACTCCATTAGTTGATACGATCACGCCTGGAACCGAAAACATCCTGAGCTTTATGCACAGCTCAGGATGTTTTCGCAGCCAGTCCCTCGATCCATGGTTCTAAAGTACCAAGTGGTAGTGGTGCCGATGCACCGTTCAGTTTCTGGGCCAACCACGTATACTGCTGGGGCAGTCGAGCAAAAGAAAAGCTCGCTGCCCCAGTCTTTTGTGCCGGACATTGCATTGTTAGACGACCGGCGCTGCACTACTAGTACGAAAGGTACACCTACTATGCGGGGCGGAAGATTACCAATTGTCTTGGGCCTCTTCGTGTTACTGTTAGCGCTCACCGGAGCCTACTTCTACTTCTTCGCCAATAAGCTCATGCCGGCTGCAGACATCCCGGCGGTGCTTCCGACGCATCTGCCGGATGTCAGCGTCGTCGGAGCCTCGATCGATATTGAGGCGGGAAGCTTGATCAGTGATACGGATGCCCTCCTTGAAATGCGCAACATTCCCGGCGAAGAGTTTGAGGCGAACAAACTGCAATACTTTACCAGTCCAGATGATGTCCGGGATATGAAGGCGCTGGTCAAGCTACGTGGGAATGAGCCGCTGCGCAAGGATGAAGTCGGCCCGGCCGGCTTATCGCTCAAGATACCGGCTGCGGCACCGGGGCAACCATCCGTCAAGGCCTTCCCGATCCAGGTCAATAATCTCTCCGGCGTCGCGAATCTCATTCAGGAAGGGGACTTTGTGGATGTGATGGCGTCGTTCAATCTTGACGTCACGACGTTTCGCCCAGGTGTCCCCCAGGCGAGCGATACCGGCGGTACAAAGCCGGGTATCGTCGAGCAGCTGAGCAACGAAGGCAGCGTGAAGGTGCTGCTCCAGGATGTCCAGGTCCTCGATATTCTCAAGCCGGCACCGCAGCCCACACCCGAAGGTGGTGCGGCACCGCCGCCAACCCCGGAACCGCAGCCGGCCCCTGAAGGCAACACAACCCAGGCTCCCCAGGTTGCAGGGCAAAGCACGACCGCGTCGAGCCTGCAAGACGGCAACTGGGTCCTGGTCATCGGCGTGACCAACCAGGAGGCCGAGGTCCTACGTTTCGCACTCGACCGTGGTCTGGGAATTTCGACGCTGTTGCGCCGCGCGGGTGACCATACGACCGAGCATACTGTCGGCTCGACCTTGCGCATCTTAATCGATAACTTTGGTATGCCGGTGCCGAGTAGCATGCCACCCGGGCAGCAGGCAGGGCCGGCACAACTGCCGAATGTTCCTGTGTTGCCGGAAGAGGGCTCGGAAGTGTATGCTCCATCGGTAACGGCAGAGCCAAGCAAATAACACCTGCCAAGCGGAGAGTATTGATGGCCGACAATAACGACAAGATTCGAGTGCTGATCGCGGACGATGTTGCAGAGACGCGCGAGATCCTCGAAAAGTCGCTCTACTTCGAAAAAGACATCGAGGTGGTTGGCAAGGCTGCCAACGGCAGGGAAGCCGTTCAGATGGCTAAGCAGCTCCATCCTCACATTGTGTTGATGGATATCAACATGCCGGAGCTGGATGGTATCGGCGCGACCGAGATGATCGTTGCGCAGCTTCCCGGCACCCAGGTGATCATTCTAAGTGTGCAGAGCGAGCAGGAATACCTGCGCCGGGCGATGCTCGCCGGGGCACGCGAATATCTGATCAAGCCCCCGGATTCGGATGAGTTGATCCGTTCGATCCGCCATGTTGCCAAGCTGCAGCCGATCGTGCGGCGTGGATCTGGTGGAGGCGAACCCGAAGTAAACCACACCGAGGATGGCAAGATCATCGCGGTCTTTGGCCCCAAAGGTGGGGTTGGTTGTACCGTCGTCGCTTCCAACCTGGCGGTCGCCCTACGCCAGGTTACGGCGAAAAAGGTCGCGCTCGTCGACGGCAACATCGTCTTCGGCGATATTGGTGTGGCGATGAACCTGGTCGCCAACAAAACGATCCTCGATCTGGCGACGCGCGTCAACGATATCGACACACAGTTGATCAACGATGTAACGGTCCCGCATGTCTCTCAGGTGCGCGTCCTGCTCGCACCTCCCGATTCGCAGTCGGGCGAGGCGATCACACCCGACCAACTACGTGGTGTCCTGGAGGCACTCCGGGCTGAGTTCGACTTTATCGTCGTCGATACACCGACAGCATATGACGATCGCACACTGACCATTCTCGATGTCGCCGATCGTATCGCCGTGCTGATGACGCTCGAACTCACAGCGATCAAGAACGTCAAACAGTTCCTGGAGCTGGCCGGACCGCTTGGGTATCCTGAGGACAAGTTGATGTTGGTGCTCAACAAGGCCGACTCACGGCTCGGTATTCGGGTCGACAATATCGAAAATCAACTGCGCCATAAGGTAACCGTCCAGATCGGCAACGCGCCAAATGAGGTGACCCTCTCCCTGAATCAAGGTGTTCCGATCGTCACGGATCGGCGCACACATCCCGTGACGCGCGATGTTCTGGCGTTAGCCGCACTGACCGCTCAAGCGTTGATGCCTGCCGGAGCAACCGTCGCCCCAGCTGCGAACGGCGCAGTCGCGAACGGCCGCCCGGCGACCGTAGCGCCCAGTGCGCCCGCACCCGTCACTGCAGAGCCAAAGCCCAAAGGCTTATTCGGACGTCTCCTGACCAAGCGTTAGTCCTTAGAAGAAGGTATTGGAATGTCGCTCCTTAAACGTATAGGTGATCCAAACACGCCCGCTTCCTCCACGCGGACGCCCCCGTCTGACACCGGGTCGTTGGGAGCCCAGCGCACACCGGCGAGTGGCCAATCCTCGTCTGCGACGCAGCGTATCGACCCGAAACGCAACACGCGCACGCTGACGCCTCCGCCCGAGGCTCCAGTGGCTGCACAATCCGCCGCCCGCGCGGCCGACCATCCGCGTGCCAATGAGATTCGCAAAAAGGTCCAGGAACGGCTGGTTGATACCGTCGATCCGCGATCGGGCGGCAATAATCCGGCAACTATTCGGCGGCAAGTCGAGGAGATCCTTGCATCAGTCCTCGACGGCGAAGGCATCATCATCAGTCGCCCCGAGCGGATGCGGCTCCTCGAAGTCATCATGCATGACATCACCGGCCTTGGCCCGCTCGAAGATCTGCTGGCCGAGGATAGTATCAGTGAGATCATGGTCAACGGCCCCAAGCAGATTTACGTCGAGCGTAAGGGCAAGCTAGAAAAAGTGCCGACCGTGTTTGTCGACGACTCTCACGCGCTGCGAATCATCGATCGCATTATCGCGCCGCTCGGCCGGCGCGTCGATGAGATGTCGCCGATGGTCGACGCACGTCTGCAAGATGGGTCGCGCGTTAATGTGATCATCCGGCCGCTCGCGGTCAAAGGGCCGACGATCACCATCCGTAAGTTCGCGAAAGAAAAATATACGCACGAGGATTTGATCCGTTTTGGGACGATCACGCGCGACATGGCCGATCTGCTGAACGCCTGCATCCGTGCTCGACTCAATATCGTCGTCGCGGGCGGTACCGGATCGGGAAAGACGACCACCCTCAATATTCTCTCGTCGTTTATTCCAGATGACGAGCGCATCATCACCGTCGAAAACGCCGCTGAATTGCAGCTGCGCCAGGACCATGTCGTCACACTCGAATCGCGACCGGCCAGCACTGAAGGCACGGGCGAGGTGACGATGATGGACTTGATCGTGAATACGCTGCGAATGCGTCCCGATCGGGTTATCGTCGGCGAATGCCGCGGCGGTGAGGCACTGGCAATGTTGCAGGCGATGAACACCGGCCATGATGGCTCGCTGACGACTGCGCATGCGAATACACCCCGCGATACCCTCGCGCGTCTTGAAACAATGTGCTTGATGGCCGGTATGGACCTGCCGATCCGCGCTATTCGCGAGCAGATCGCCTCGGCGGTTGATCTGATCGTGCAGCAAGAGCGTATGAAAGATGGTTCGCGCAAGATTGTGAACATCACCGAAGTCGTTGGCATGGAAGGCGACACCGTGCAGCTGCAAGATATCTTCTTCTTTGAGCAGACCGGTGTGGATGAGCGCGGAAAGTTTATCGGCCGGTTGCGGGCGACAGGGGTACGGCCGCGTTTCTTGGACAAGATCGAGCAACATGGCATTTACCTGCCTCCCGGTATCTTCGGCTCGGGCGAGCGTCGATAAACACTCTGTGCAAAGGCTACACGTACTATGAATCTCCTCAATCCTTTCTTCGTCGTCCTGCTGCTGATGGTGGTCGGCATCGTCGGGCTGGCGATTGTGCTGATCAGCACGTTGCGCAACCGGGCTCCGAACGCCGACAAACGCCTGATCGCGTTAACCGGTGGGACCGTCGCCAGCGCTGAGCCCGCCGACATTAAGACGCGCATCAACGAGGCGGTTTCGAAGACGGACCGGGGCTCAAATATCGCTCGTGATCTGGCGCGCGCCGACCTGAAGCTGACTGCCGGCGAATTCGTGATCCTCAAAGTGATTGCGGCAGTTGGCATCGGTGTGATCGGTGCCTGGCTGGGCTCGCAGTTTGTGGGCCGGTCAAGCTTGCCGGCGATCCTGGGCGGCGGACTCTTCGGCGCGGTGATAGGCTCGTTCTTTCCGAATATCTATGTCTCGTTTCGCTCTAAGCGGCGCGTAACCCAGTTCAACAACCAGCTTGCCGATACGATTGCGATGCTTGCCAGCTCGATCCGGTCGGGCTATTCATTGCTCCAGTCGATGGACCTTGTCGCACGCGAAGGTGCCCAACCGATGTCGTCCGAGTTTCGGCGTTGTGTGCAGGAGGTTGGCCTTGGTCTGTCGAGCGAGGCTGCACTGGCTAATCTTTACCGGCGCGTGCCGAGTGATGACCTGGATCTGATGATCACGGCGATCAATATTCAGCATGAGGTTGGTGGAAACCTGGCCCAAATTCTGGAAAGCATCAGCCACACAATTCGCGAGCGCGTGCGTATCAAAGGTGAGATTAAATCGCTGACGGCACAGGGGCGTATCTCAGGCTATGTCATCACCGCTATGCCTGTCTTTCTTGCAATTATGTTGACGACGATCAACCCCGGCTATATGGCGCCGATCTTTACCTTCGGCCTACCTCCGAAGGCCTGGTGCTGTATGCCGGTCACCGGCGGCACCATGATTATCATCGGCTACTTTGTGATTATGAAGATCGTCAATATCGATATCTAACTCGCTGTGAGTCCGCAGATAGTATCGTCGGATGCCGGCTGTTCTCTCGTGAGTTTGGAGCTATGATTATGCCCTTGTTGATTGGTATCGCTGTTCTCTTGCTGGTTGGCATTTGTGTGATCGCCGTGATGCTCCTGCGGAGCCGCAACGCGACAAAGCTGGAGGAGCGCCTGGCGACCTTCACTGAAGGGCGTCTGTCGCTCGAAGAGCTGGAGCTCCAGCTACCCTTCCGCGAGCGTGTCCTGGCACCAGCGTTCAAATCGGTGCTCAATCTCCTGGGCAAGACATCGCCGAAGAAGAACGCAGATAAGATCAAGCATAACCTTGAAATGGCCGGCAATCCGAACGGCCTGACGTCCGCCATGTTCGTCGGCATCCGCATCCTGTTGCTGGTAGTGCTGTTTGTCATCTTCTATGTCGTGACGACTACCGGGCATCTTCCGCTCATCAACCGGCTGCTCTATACGATGTTGGGCGGTGGGATGGGGTATACACTGCCCGGCATCTGGCTCGGCCAGAAGATCAAGAAGCGCAAGAAAGGTATCCTGAAGTCGATGCCGGATGCGCTCGACCTGCTGACCATCAGCGTCGAGGCCGGCCTGGGCTTCGATCTGGCGCTCCAACGTGTGGCCGACAAATGGGACAACGAGCTGAGCCGCGAGTTCACTCGGGCGCTCTCGGATACGCGCCTCGGCCTCCCACGCCGCGATGCCCTGCGCGCCATGGCCCAGCGCTGCGGCGTTGATGAGCTAAGCAGTTTTGTGGGTGCTATCGTCCAGGCTGAGCAGCTTGGCGTGAGCATCGGCAAGATCCTGAAAGTCCAATCCGAGCAGATGCGTATCCGCCGCCGCCAGCGCGCCGAGGAACTAGCGCATCAGGCACCGGTCAAGATGCTCTTTCCGATGGCATTTCTGATCTTCCCCGCGCTCCTGGTCGTGGTTCTCGGCCCTGCTCTCCCACGCCTGTTCGGCGGCGGTATCGGCTAAGCGCGAATCGATCGGCAACCATTAGGGCTCATAAAAGAATAAGTTCCGCATGATGTGCGGAAGGAGCAGGAGCGACTCGCGGATGAATGGTGTAGTTCCATTGTGGACAGACATCATGCACCTGGAGGTTCAGTGCCGCCATCACCTCGTCTGGGATCTTCACGCCTCTGGCATAGACCGTGGACACCAGATGCGCCTCGACACTCAGCCCCGTCGCCGTCCGCGTCTCCCGAATATACTCTACCATCACCTCGAACGACCGCAACGGACACCCCGCCCATGTCTTGCTGATCTCGCTGAACAGCCGATGCTCGATCGGATTCCATTTCGACGCGCCTGTCGGGTAGTGACACACTGTGACACTCAGCCCGAAGCGATCGGCCACCTGCACCTGCAGCCGCTCCTTCCACACCCGCGACCGCGCACTATTGCTGCCGCCACTATCCGCTTCGATCAACAGCCTCGTGGCTCCTGGGAAACGCTGCTGCATCTCACTCGCACACCACTGCGCAATGGCGTCCACCGCAAAAGTCGCCGTGTCCGCCGACTGCCCACGTATACCGTCCCGCAATTGTGCTGCCCATCATAGATCCCGTACGGCACTGCTCGGCCAACGGCATCCTGCGGAAAGTCATGGGCATCGACCACCTCAGCCTCCTGACACCAGATCTGGCCAGCGTTCTTGAAGTTCCCAACCAGCTCTTTCTTTTTGGTGTCGACGCTGATCACCGGCTGGTGGGCCCCCTGATGCATCGCTCGCTGAGCCAGGAGCTGCTCGAATTGTTGGTCTCGCTCAGGATGCTGCTTGCCCGCCGCTTGTTTGATGTTGGCGCGCAAGCTGTAGCCTTGCCCACGGAGCAAGCGGCTAATAACTGGCTTGCTGACAAGATGACCTCGCTTGTCCAACTCTCTGCGAATGTCGCTCAGGCGACAGTTGAGCCATTTCTGCTCGCTCATGGGGTCGCCCGCGGTGTGCGGAGTGACGATCTCCAGCAGGACGGTTATGAGGGCCGGATCTTTTTTTCGGCGCGTGGGCGACCGCCTCCGGCGCGGCGTTGGCGGGTGGGAGGATGGTCGGCCAGGTCAGCAGCCAGTTCCTGACGACCAAGTTGGATGGTTTTGGGGTCCAGGCCAGTGATACGGGCGAGCTCGTGGATGGGGGGAGCATGGGGGTCGTCGGCAAGCGTGCCGACATACCAGCGGCGCTGGGGCTCGGTCATGCGAGAGAGCAGGAGGTTGATCTGATGGTGGTGACGGGCAAGCTCAGGGTTGGACTGAGCTTGGCACGCGTCACATTCACAGTGGTGGAGAGCTGGTTCTGACCCGGATGTCATGCCGTCAACCTCAGTGTCGAGGCCGGAGTATAGCATGCTACGGAACTTATTCTTTTATGAACCCTTAGAGAGAACAGCGGCCCTGATCGGAGCGATTCGGTCAGGGCTGTTCCATTCCTGAGACGTGAAGATGTTGGAGCGACACTGGCGACATAGCTTTCCACTCCGGTTTGGTCCGCACCACATCACCCGGCGCGCAATAGCGACGGTCATACTTGCTACCTGGTATCTGGGGATTTTGTTGCTCCAACCTGCACAATTGCGTGGGATTGGGAATATAACCAGTATCGAGCAGCTTGCATATAGTCCTGATGGCAAGTTGCTGGCCATTCGGTCGGATTCTTCTCTGATTTGGGACGTACGTCGACAGAAGGAGGTTGTTCGCCTCCCGTGTGATTGGTCTGGAAGCATTCAGTGGCGTCCCGATGGGAAGATGCTGGCCTGTCCAAATTATCGCCATGGAGTGGAAGTTTGGGATACAAGCCAGTGGCGTATCGTGCGGACACTGCCAAATACCGATGTCGATTCCCTGGCATGGAGCCCTGACGGTCAGCGTCTTGGAACTGTCGCGAGTGATGGCGTTATTATCATGTGGGAAGGAACCACCGGACAGGCGCTCTGGACGCAGCCCAGCGATAGCAACTACTCGGGCAAAGGATGGTTTTTGGCAGATGGACGATTTATCACCCAACGTATCGTTGCCCTACATCCCCGTGCTGAACTGTGGGATATAAATGGGAACACGTTATCGTTCTCTCCTCCGGAAAGTTCGGAAATCCTGCAGGTGAGTCGTAATCGTACGTTAGTAGCTTTCAGATACAGCGAATCATTCAATCATTATAAGGGTAGCATACGGATCTGGGACTCAACGACCGGTCGCATTGTATCCACCATCAGGGGCCATAACGATGTTATCAACGCTGCAGCTTTTAGCCCCGACGACTCGATGATCGTCACGGTCGCAGGCTCGTCTGAATCGGGGGTCACCGATATTACCGATCATGTGGTACGAGTCTGGCGGGTGCGTGACGGCGCGCTTTTACGCGAATATTATTCTCATTCCGGCATCGTCAACGCCGTAGACTGGAGCCCGGATGGCCGCGTTATCGTATCAGGATCGGGCTATGTTGCGGTGAATCAATGGGCACCGTGATAAAGCTGATTGCGACGTATATCGCTATACCCTTGCAGATTGTTTGGTGGCTCGCGGTTGGCGTATTAGCCAGGTGGTGCGTATCAGGAACGTTCAGATTGCACTATATGTGGCGTGGCTCAACACCCGTGATGGATTTGAATGAACCGCTCGCGCTCTTGGCTGTTCCACTTGCTGTCATGGCCTGGGCGTTTCTTGATATGCGACAGGCAATGCGGGCCAGCACCCAGAGGAGATTCGATGCTGCTCTCGCTCGGGTCCAGCACCCCGATGAGCTCGTACGTTTCTGTCGAGCTTATATGGATTGTTACGAAGGGTCGGAGTATCGTAAGATACTGCGGCGTGAGCTCCTGCTCGAAGGCAAGTCTGAGATGGAGGTGGATGGCGCTATTGATGCGGCTCTCGCGTATACACCTGCCAACGCAGAGCCTGCTGGCGGATAGCCTATGGAGTCCACCTGATTCCATTCCCATTCACTTTGGGATTGGTAACAGGCTGAGTACATGAGAATACCCCTGGAAGTCGCACAGCTAGCGTGCCCTTCCAGTTAGGCTGTTATCGGACGTGATATCTGAATGTACGCCTTATAGTTCCTACTTGTCCTGGTCGGCTTGCGACAGGGCGCTGCCCGCTGCAGATTTGCTTTTCCTACTCGTACTCTTATTCTGGAGCACATTCGACGCGGCCTCAGCGGCATCAGGGCTAGTGTGCTTGGACTCACCGCCCTTGCCGGCCTGAGACAATGTGCTAGCTGCCGCCGACTTGCTGTCTTTACTTGTGCGTCCATCCTGCAGGACTGCCGAGGCGTCAGATGCTGCTTTTGTTCTCGTGCGCTTGTCAGCCATGATGATCCCCTTGTGCGAAAGGCTCGCTGTGTCTTACACCTTCCAGGTGGCAGAGTATGCAGGATTCGTGCCCAGCCGCACGAGGGGACTGGGGATCAACTATTGGCGTTTTAAGGCGGTCGTCCCAGGAGGCGTTGCTTCCCATCCGCGAGACTCTATGTCGCCGCTACTCGTGGCGCAGCGCGTCGATCGGGTTGAGCCGCGCTGCGCGACGGGCCGGGTAGATGCCGAAGAAGAGCCCCACCGCCATCGAGAAGCCCAACGAGATCGCAACCGCACTGGGGCTGATCGGTGCCGTCAGCAGCCCGCTCAATGTGACCGCCAGCGCGATCAGCGAGCCCAGCGCCAGACCAATCAAGCCGCCACTCAGGCTCAGCGCCAGCGCCTCGGCGATAAACTGCAAGAGAATATCGCGTCCACGTGCGCCCACCGCCTTGCGCAGACCGATCTCGCGCGTGCGCTCCGTGACGCTCACCAGCATGATGTTCATAATGCCGATGCCCCCCACCAGCAGCGAGATCCCTGCGACCGCCGCCAGGAAGAGCGTCAGCGTTGTGGTGATCGTCGTCAGCGTGCTCAGGAACGACGCCTGGTTCAGGACGCTGAAATCATCCTGGCTCCCATCAGCCTTGAGCTGATGGCGCTCGCGAAGGGTTAGCTCGATGCGCTGCTGGATCCCATCCAGGTCCTCGCTACGGTTCGCCGACAGGGTAATCGACGAGACTCGCCACCCATTGCCGTCGGGTGTCCGGCCGCCGAAGAGTCGCTGCTGCGCGACGGTGATCGGGACGAAGGCCTGGTCGTCTACCGAGCCGAAGCCGCCGCCGCCCTTTGCCGCCAATACCCCGATCACGCGCAGCGACTGGCCCTTGATCCGGACCGTCTCGCCGACTGCCTGGCCGCTGCCGAAGAGTGTTTTGGCGGCGTTCGCCCCGAGCACAATCACCGGCGAGGCACCACGCACATCGCCATCGTTGATGAAGTTGCCGCTTGCAATCGTCAGATTATTGACTGCCTGGTAGGCCGCAGTAACACCGGCGATCGACCCATTCGCGTCGGCCGATGGCGCAACGACCTGGGCATTACTGTTGAAAGAGGGAGCTACACCCACAACCGGCAGGTTCAGTGCCGCGATGGCGTACGCATCGTCGAGTGACAAAGCGGTACCACTGCTATTCTCTCCCGGGCCGCGCTCTCTGCCTCCCGGAAAGATCGTCAGGATGTTTGTGCCGATCGCCCGGATCTGGCCGGTAATGGCGTTGCTGGCACCCGCGCCCAGGGCGAGCAGGGCGACCACCGACATCACGCCGATGATCACACCCAGCATGGTCAGCAGCGAACGAGTCTTGTTGGCGATCAGGCTGTCGAATGAGACTCGTACGATTTCCCAGAGGGTACTCCCGCCTGCGCCCTCCGTGGTGAGCGGCGGGAGGACGGTGATGGGACGCGGTGCCTCGATTGCAGGCGGTGCGCTCCGATCGGTCAGTGTTGTTGCCATATCTCCTCTATACCCAATCCTTCGCAAGCCTGCCGGCCGCGCTGGATAGTGTCTGCTTGATCGTACACGTAATGCCTTAGATCGCCAGGACGCGCTCAGGCGGCGGTCCGTCGGTCATCAGGAGGCCATCCCGCACTGTCAGCACCCGTGCTGCATAGGCCGCTACATCTGCTTCATGCGTCACCAGGATGACGGTCAGCCCCTGCTCACGATTGAGCCGCTGCAAGATGCTCATGATCTCCACGCTCGTCTTTGTATCCAACGCTCCTGTCGGCTCGTCCGCCAGCACCACCGCTGGGCTTCCCGCCAGTGCTCGCGCGATCGCAACGCGCTGTTGCTGCCCACCGCTCAGCTCATTCGGCCGGTGATGTGTCCTGTCGCCCATCCCCACGATCTCCAGGGCGATAGCTGCGCGCTCGTGACGCTGGGCTGCCGGGATGCCACGATAGATCAGCGGCATCTCGACGTTGCGCAACGCCGACTGCCGCGGCAGCAGGTTATACTGCTGGAAGACGAAGCCGAGCTTCCGGGAGCGCACCCGCGCCAGCGTATCTCCCGATAGGTCGGCGACCTCCTCCCCGTCGAGCTGGTATGTGCCACTCGTCGGTGTGTCCAAACAACCCAACAGGTTCATCAGCGTGCTCTTGCCGCTGCCGCTGGGACCCATGATGGCGACAAACTCGCCGCGCTGAATGTCAAAGGAGACGCCCTGCAGCGCAGGGACGTCGACATCGCCCATCCGGTACGTTTTATGCAGATCGCGTACCGCGATCATTGGTGTTTCCATCATAGCTGTAGCGTGGCAGTATCGCGATGCGGCACAGGGGCTGATCGGCGTCCCTGTGCCGCATCCGTCTTAGCCGCCGAAGCCTCCGGTGCGTCGTTGGGGAGTTGTGGGCAGCGTGACGATCTTGTCGCCTTCGTTGAGGCCCTTGGTGATCTCCGTCTGTGTCCCATCGCTCAGCCCGGTCTGCACGTCGACTTCACGCGTTGTCTTCCCGTCCGGATTGAGGATCTGTACGGAGTGCCCCGATCCCTTCGGCAGCAGCGCCGTCGTCGGCACCAGCAGCACGTTATCTTTCCGCGCCGTCGTCACATCGACATTGGCCGTCATGCCGACCTTGACCGCCGGGTCGCTGTCTGGGAAGCTCACCCGCACCGCATAGGTCACCACATCGTTCGTCGTCGTCGCTACCGGCGCGATGTAGCTCACGGTTCCCGTTGCCTGCCATCCACTCAGCGAGTCGATGCTCAGCGCCACACTCTGTCCGGCTTCCACCCTCACGATGTCGTTCTCGCTCAGCTTCAGGTCGACGTGGAGCGTCGAGCGGTCGACCAGCGTCAGCGCCACTCCGCCACTCGTCACCGTGCTCCCCGGCACGACATTCACCGCCGTCACGACTCCAGCGAACGGCGCTTTCAGCACTGCTCCCTCCTGGTCCAGCTGTGCCTGCTTGAGTGTCTGCTCCGCCTGGGTCACGTTCGCCTGCTGGATGCTCACATCGCTCGCCGTCTTCGGTGCCGTCAGCTTGTCCAGGTTGGCCTGCGCTTGATCGACCTGCGCCTGTGCGCCGGCCACATCCGCCGAGCCACCGCCGGCCTTCACCTTATCGACGTTCGCGGCTGCCTGGTCGACTTGCGCCTGTGCTGCGGCTATATCCGCTGCGGTGCCGCCCTGGCGCATCTTGCGCAGGTTGGCCGCCGCCTGATCCACCGATGCCTGCGCGATCTTGATGTCGTTGGGTGTGCCGCCCTGGCGCATCTTCTGCAGGTTGGCTGCCGCCTGGTCCACCGACGCCTGCGCCGCGCGAATATCCGCATCTGTGCCGCCGGCCGTTAGTTGGTCAAGGTTGGCCTGCGCCTGATCGACCTGCGCCTGCGCGACGGTGACATCTTCCGGCTTCGGCCCCTTCTGCACCTCGTTCAGCGCGACCTGCGCATCGTCCACCTGTGCTTGTGCCGCCGCCACTTGCGAGGCTTCCTGCTGTTGTGCGTTCTGATAGGCGACCTTGGCCTGCTCCAGCTTGGACTGGGCCTGGCTCAGGTTCAGATCGGCGGTCTTGAGCGCATCCGCATACTGCCGCTTCTGGATATCGGAGTCGAGGTGCTCTGACGAGAAGGACTTGCCGGTCGTCGGGTCGATGCCATTCTGAGCCTGCTGGTTATTCCAGTAGGCGGTGCTGTAGGCTTGCTGGGCCTGCCGGACGCTGTCTGCCGCCTGATTCATCGTTTGCTCGGCAGTACTCTTATTGGCCGACGCACTGGCAGCCACCTGCTGAAGGTTCTGCTGGGCCTGCTGAAGCTTGTTCTGCGCGGCGCTGTAGGTGTCGGGGTTGGGTCCGCTCTGCGCTTTCTGGAGGCTGGCCTGTGCGCTGCGCAGCTGCGCCTGGGCGTTAGCGATGTTCGCCTGCGCGTTGGTCTTGGCCTTGTCGAAGTTGGCCTGGGCGCTGCGCAACTGTGCTTCAGCTCCGGCGATGTCGGCGGCAGTGTAGTTGCCGGTCTTCGTCTTCTCAAGGCTGGCCTGGGCGCTGCGCAGCTGCGCTTCGGCGTTGGCGATATCGGCGGCAGTGTAGTTGCCGGTGCGGGTCTTCTCAAGGTTGGCCTGGGCATTGCGCAACTGAGCCTCGGCGCTGTCGATATCGGGCGTGGTCGCCGAGCCCTGGCGAGTCTTCTCAAGGTTGGCCTGGGCGTTGGCGAGGTTGGCCTTAGCCGCGTCGAGGTCCTCGGGGGTAGCATTGCCCTGCTTGGCCTGGTTGAGTTGGGCCTGGGCACCGGCAAGGGCCGATTGGGCTTTGTCGACGTCGAGCTGGAGCTTGCGAGGGTCAAGGCGAGCGAGGACCTGGTCCTTGGCGACGGTATCGCCTTCGTGGACGAGGACCTCGGTCACGGTGCCGTTGGTCTGGAACGGCTCGTCGAGAGATTGGGCGGCGGCGATCGTGCCGCTGCCGGCGACGGTGGCGACGATCGTGCCGCGCTTGACGGCCACGGTAGCAATCGTGCTGCTGGCAGCGTTGGAGCGGCGGGATGCGAGCGCGACGCCGGCGCCGATCATCACGACGATCAACACAATCCCGGCGATCAGCCAGCGGCCACGGCGAATACCGCGTCCAGGGATACGCTCTTTTGTCATACTGCGAGTTCCTTAAGAATCATGATCTATTGCAACAGCATGCAGCATAGTCGTTGTAATGTCGTAGCGCATCAGGGGATCAGGTGACCTCTCTGTCACCCAGATGGGTGATCGCGTTTTCACCCATCTGGCTGCCCCCTATAACACCCACTCTATAATCGATACGATGGATCCGGCCTAAGGTTGCATCTCGGCGGGTAGAATCGCCGTCGAGAGGCTTCCCATTGCTGGGTCCTGTGCAACGCCAAGTGTGGGAGTAACGGGGGATATGCTCGGTTTGCCCCGCAGATTACACTATGGATGACGTTCTTACATTGGTGTCGTTCCTACAATAGCGATTGAGGAAACAGTGGCTACATCACCTGTCATGAAGATCGCCAACGAGTCGCGCGGCACCACATTGGCCGAACGTGCTGACGTGGCACGTTCGTTCTGGAGCCGCTTCAAAGGGCTGATGGGTCGCGCAGACCTCCCAGCCGGCACCGGGTTAATCATCGAGCCGAACGGCAGTGTCCATACCTTCTGGATGCGGTTTTCAATCGATGTCATCTTCGTCGATCGCTCAGGAGTCGTCGTCGGACAACGCGAGGCGATGCCCCCAAACCGGCCGTATGCGGGTGCGTGGCGGGCTCATCGTACGATCGAGCTTCCAGCAGGAACAATTAGCAAGACCGGGACACGTCGCGGCGATCAGCTCCGTTTCGATCCCGAGTAGACCCAACCTCCAGCATCAGCACCCGCAGTTCAGGTCCGAACTGCGGGTGTTCTGCGTGGTCGACGTTCTGGCCGGGGTAGGAACGATCGCCCGACGTTGGTCGCCAGGTCGCCTGGATGCTGTACACTGCCATCTACACAACATCGCAGACCGTCGTAAGCGGTCTGGCTGCTGTGCCGGCTTGGCTGGCCGGCTTCGCTCGTCAAGAGAGAGGGATGTGGATCAAGTAACTGTCGAGCATACAGTAGAACCTGGCAGACAAGAATTTCCACGCAGTTGGGGGTGGCGTACTGTTGTGCGCTGGGCGCTGGTCAGTCTGGCACTGGGTGCCGTCGCTACGATCCTATGGTTGAGCAGTGCTGCTCTGACGCCGTTTGTCATCGGCCTGGTGATCGCCTACCTGATGATCCCCATGGTCGATCGCCTTGAGCGTCGGCTGCCACGCTGGGCCGCGATCCTGGTCGTCTATATTGCGACATTCGGCGTGATTGGCATCGCGCTCGCCTATATTATTCCACCGGCCGCTACCCAGATCAACCAGGTGCTCGACAGCATCCCGCAGTGGTATCACGACGGTCGCGCGGAAGTCCAAAAGCTGATCGACCGTTTTCAAGCCGAGGCATCGCCTGCGGTTCAGAAGCAGATCAACGAGCAGCTCACCAAGATCCAGCAGACGGCGCAGGCGAATGCGAGTGCCTACGTGCAGCGCTTCGCCGGCATCGTCTTCACCAGCGTGCTGCGCATCTTCCAGACGCTGACGTTCTTGCTGGGCTTCGTGATTATCCCATTCTTCCTCTTCTATGTGCTGCTCGACAGCAAGCGGCTGCCACAGACGATCAATAAGATGGTGCATCCTCGTATTCGTGACGACCTGTGGAACGTGCTACGTATCGTCGACTCGATCTTCGGCAAATATATCCGTGGCCAGCTTACATTGGGCCTGGTGATCGGCGTCATGTCGTTTATTGGCCTCCAGATCCTCAACATGCTCGGCTACCACGTACCATACACGATCCTCCTGGCGATCGTCGCCGGGATCGGCGAGTTGATTCCGGTGATCGGCCCGATTCTGACTGCGATTCCGGCGGTCATCGTGGGAGCGACCGATGGTATCGGCACAGCCGTAGCAGTCGCCGTGCTCTATATCATCATTCAGCAGACCGAGAACCAGATCCTCGTTCCACGGATCGTCGGAAATACACTCAAGCTCCATGCCGCGCTGCTGATGGCGTTGCTGGTGATCGCCAGCCAGATCGGCGGGCTGCTCCTGGTAATCCTGGTCGCGCCGCTCACTGCTATCGCCCGCGATGTGTTCATCTACCTGCATCAACGTCTGGAAGAGCCCCCCGTCCCGGCGTCATTGGCGATCAGCAGAGTCCTGGATATTCCTGGGACCTCTGGGGAATGATATCTGCCAATTGGACCTGCTATACTTGGGATAGCTACTGACGCCAAGTTTGCGGAAGGGACATACATGGTTCACATTATCAGCGACCTGCTCCTCCACCCCAAAGTCGTTGAAACGCGGTCACACATGCATCACTCGATCTCGAAGCACGATCATCTATTGCGCTCAGCGCGCATCTCATATAAATTGGCGCGCGTCATGCGGGCAGATGTACGAACCTGTGTACGTGCCGCGATGATTCATGATATCGACTCGCGGATGGGGACGCTCCGCACTCATGGTCGTATCGCTGCAACCTGGGCTGCTTCGCAGGGCGAGAACCATGCCGTCTGCCATGCGATCGAGACGCATATGTATCCGATCGGCCCTGTCCCACGCACGCGCGAGGCATGGGTGGTGTCGCTGGCCGACAAAGCCGCATCGCTGACCGATCTGACGATCTGCGTGACCGGGATGCTGACCGGACGAACCTGGGATCGTCGCCGCGTCCTGCGTGCCACCGACCCATACTATCCGGTCCGCAAGCGCCGTCTCCGCCGCCACCGGCGAGTTGTTGGCCGCTAGCTCACGTTTGAGTCACAGGAATCGCTCGCCGGTCGGCGAGCGAATTACTTTGTCCTCAGCAGGGTTTCGATCATGCCCAACGCGACGGCCTTATCCAGCGGATCATTGCCGCTGCCGCATTTGGGCGATTGTACACAGGAGGGACACCCATCCTCACAGGGACAGTCACGGAGCAAGGTCGCGGTCATGCGCCACCACTCCTCCACCGTGTGATAACCAAGCTCGCTGATGCCCACGCCGCCCGGCACGCCATCGTAAATAAAGATCGTCGCGACGCCGGTGTCCGGATGCCAGGCCGTCGAAAGCCCGCCGATATCCCACCGATCGCACATCGCCAGGAGCGGCAGGAGTGCGATCATCGCATGCTCGGCACCATGCAGTCCGCCCGGCAGATCCTGGTTAGTGGCCCGTAGATTGTCTGCGACGTTGGGTGGCAGGGTGAACCAGACCGCCTGGGTGATGTACTCCTGCGGCGGCAGATCAAGCTCGTGGTCGCTCAGGATGTCTTCGCCGTAGAGCGCCTTGCGGCGATAGCCCACAACAGTGCGCTGGACCTCAACCTCTCCGAAGGAGACCGTCGTGGTGCCCGCAGTGCGCTCCACGATGGTCCGCAGCACATGGATATCGGTGATATCGCGTGCCTGGGTATAGTACTGGACATCTGCCAGACGGCAGGTTGCGGTGCGCGCGCCAACATCCAATGCGAGCACAAGATAACTTTCGCCTTGATGCAGGTAGACGGCACCTTCATGGATCTCGAAGGAGGCGCGATTGAGCGGTACGCGCTCGATCAACACTCCCTGATCCGTGCGGAGCTCGATCGTCTCACCACCGGTGGCACGAATTGAGACTTCCTGTGCCGGATAGCGTGTACCGGGAACGTAGGCGCGACCGGTGCGTTCGGTCAACTCGCCGCGCTCGATGAGCTCTCCAACCACAGACAACGCATCCTCGCCAAACCACTGCATCGTCTCATCTGGCTCCAGCGGGTGCTCGAAGGCGGCACAGAGCAGATGATCTTTGAGGATATAGGGATTGGTCAGCGAGATACGCGCCTGTTCGTGCGGGCGCGCAAAGAACTCTTCAGGGTGGCGCATCCAATACTGGTCCATGGGGTCGTCGAGCGCGACCAGGATGCCTGCACTCAGTCCGGTCCCACGTCCGGCGCGTCCCCACTGTTGCCAGGTGCTTGCGACCGTGCCGGGATAGCCGTTAAGAATCGTGGCGTCGAGGCCGCCGATGTCGACGCCGAGCTCAAGTGCATTGGTCGAGACCACGCCCAGCAGGTCGCCATTAAAGAGCTGCTGCTCGATCACGCGGCGATCCTCAGCTCGATAGCCGGCGCGGTAGGCGGCGATCCGCCCAGACAGCGACTCGGCACTGCTACCCAGGCGCGACCGGGCATATCTGAGCACCAGCTCGGCGATCTTGCGGGCTTTCGTGAATGCCAGCGTCCGCACTTCCTGGGCGACGAGGTCGGCGAAGAGGGCCGTTGTCTCGACGTTCGCGGAGCGCCGGGCACCGCTGGCAACGCTGACCAGCGGCGGATTCCAGAAGATCAGCGTTCGTGGGCCACGTGGCGCGCCATCCTCGTCGATGATCGTCACCTGATCGCCGATCAGCGCCTCCAGATGTTCGCGTGGATTGCCGATCGTCGCCGAGGCCAGGATGAACTGTGGGTTGCCGCCGTAGTAATTGCAGAGGCGGCGCAGGCGGCGCAGGACCTGTGCCAGATGCGAGCCGAAGACGCCACGATAGATATGCGCCTCGTCGACGACGACGAAGCGCAACTGCTGCAGCACACGTCGCCAGCGTTCATGGTTAGGCAGGATGCCGACGTGGAGCATGTCGGGATTCGACAACAGAATGTTCGCACTGGCGCGCACACCGGCACGCTCGGCCTGGGGTGTATCGCCGTCGTAGATCGCGGCGCGCACATGGGGAATGGTCGCCGTCAGCTCCTGCAGCGAGCGCAGCTGATCCTGAGCAAGCGCCTTGGTCGGAAACAGGTAGAGCGCACGCTGGCGTGGATCGTTGAGGAGCCCTTCCAGGGTCGGCAGATGATAGCAGAGCGTCTTGCCGGAAGCAGTGGCCGTCACGATCCCCGTGTGCTCGCCGCGCCGAACGCTCGCGACAGCCTGAGCCTGGTGGCGGTAGAGGCGCATCATGCCCGACTCGGCCAGCGCATGCACCAGAATCCGTGGCAGGGGCGGATCGAGGTCGAGGAACTCGGCCGCTCGTGGCGGCTGGTGCTCCACATGCACGATTCGCTCGTAGTTGCCCGGATCGTGTTGCAGTCTGCGGAGTGCGGTGGCTATATCCATTAGGACATCTATTCTACTGACTGTTGCAGTATAGCATGCAGAGGTATATCTGGTTCCCATGGTTGGATGGTTGACATCCTCTACTCCATCGCTGTAACGCTCCTCGGGCCTGAAGCCCGATCCTTCTCATACCTTGGTACCACCTGTAAGGTGACCTGGGTCCTACTGTTCCAAAATGGCTGGGATGCTAATCTCACCTGAGAACGCTCTTTGTGGTTCGACACGTGTGCATGCCATTGAAGAACAGGATTGCGTATGTCTACTAAGCACTGGATCCCCTGCTGCATCGGACCCCGTACCCTCCCAAGTATGGCTGTTGGTCGCTCGCTGCAATGCTTGCTGCTTGTTCTCCTATTCTTCAATTATGGTGGCTTTATACCGGAACGAGATGCTGCTGCGCACGTCTCTGTCACATCGTCTCGACAAGGCGTTAGCTCACCTGATGTCAGCACGGCTCATCCACTGATACAATCTTCGGTTGGCGGTGCTCCCAAGCTCCATCTTAGCCAGGCGATCTCACGCGAGCCTTTGCTCGGTGGTGGCGTCACATACGGGATTACGGTACGCAACGATGGAGCAACGCCCGTCGTCGATCGTGCCTATAATCTAACTGTCACCAACACGTTACCCATCGGCTTGACCTACGTGAGTGCTGATCCGGCTCCTACCCTGGTGTCGAAGGCGGCAGATGGTACAACGCGAATCACCTGGGATAATGTCGCCGACCTTGAGCCGCACGAGTCGCTCGGTTTCAATGTCATCGGGAACCTGAGTCCGACGCTTACTGTAGCCGATACATTTACCAACACGGTCAGTGCGGCGATGAATGCTGTCCCGGACAACAGCGGCACATGGGTTCGCGCTACCAGCCGGCTTGCCGCCCGTCCTCAAGCGATCGACGTTCAAGTATTGGCGCAGCCATCGACGGCCGTGGAGCAAACGAGTGGCGCCGGCGAATATCCCGCTCTGGGCCAGCGCACCGGACCCGATTGGCCATACCACTATCGCGTCACGGTCGCCAACAACAATGCGGGCAGCACGAGCGCTGTCGTCGCGACAGTAGTTCTGCCTCCAGGCGTTGCTTATCTGGGCAACCCGATCATCACCTCGAACCCAAATAACAGTAGCGCCGTCCCGAGTCTGAGCTTGATGTCTGACGGCTCGCTTGAGCTGCGCTGGAATCTGGGAACACTGGCGACTGCTCAATACAGCACACCAGTCGCGATCACATTCGATGCTGCCGTATCCTACCGTTACCGGACGTCTGCCGATACTGCCGCCAAAGCCGGCCCGTATGCGGGCCCAATGCATGGGGCGCCGATTCCAGACGCGACGCTGCTGGCCACGACATATGAAGCAACCGGCACCTACAAGGGAACGCTCTCTGCAGATGGGACGCAGTCGACGCCGGCCGATGATAGCCCTGCTACTGTGACCGCAGGTTATCTCACGGCCAATATATCGGCCGGCCCTACCGTTGTTGGGAGCGGTGATACGGTTAGTCTCAACCTGGCGTATGCTGTTGCCGAGTATTATGCCGTGAGCAATGTGCAGTTGACCGCAGTGTTGCCCGATGGTCTTGGCTATGTCGCCGGCAGCGCGAGTCGGGCACCTTCTCAGGTTCAAGCCGACACTCCAGGCACCGGCCAGACCACAATCTCATGGCTGTTGCCGTCCTCGCTGGTACAACCGGGGGCAAGTGGAACGATCAGCTTGCACGCCGAGGTCGCCGGCTCTTATGTTGCGGCACCTCATACCGGGTTCCCGATCGTGAGCGGCGATAGCTTTACCTCGCGGGTAACAATCAATGGCAATTGGCAAGATCTCGTCGCATCGACTCGTTCGGGAAGCGTCAATTCCAATGGTGCAAGCGCAACCGTGGCTACACGGATGCCGGCATTCCAAACCGAGGTTTGGGATGCTACGACTAACTCCTGGAAGCATATAGGGCATGGTTTCACCGGCGATCAGATGCGCTTCCGTGTCACCTATACCGGAGCGTCGGATGTGGATGCCCAGGGAATCATCGTGCGCGACTTCCTGCCGCGTGGAATGCACTATGTTGAGGACTCTGCCTCTAGTGTCCATAGCGGCGTATTGAGCGACGGTCCGGACTGCACCAGTCGGCCGGAGACGCCGGAACTTGGCACGCTCGGTGGATTGCAGTACCTCCAATGGCCTCTTTGCCATACGGCACAGGGCAGCAGCTGGCAGGCAACGTTCGATGCGGTCATCGCGGATCTCCCTCAGGTGCAAGCCGGCTGGACCGTCGCCGATTTCGGTAAGCTGACCGGCCAGAACACCTACGGTGTGGCCTTCAGTCTGCGTGATCTGGCGACCGTCAGCTACGTCGCACCCAAGCTGACGCTGACGAAGAGCGCCAGCCCGAGCACCAGCCTCGTCGCCGGCAATACGGTCAACTACACGATCAGCGTTACGAATAATGGCGATGCGGCGGCATACAATCTTGTCCTGGTCGATACCTTGCCGGCAGACCTGCTCGTTCCCAATAGCGGTGGCTCGGGTAGCCCACGCGCAAGCACCTATTCGACGATCAGCGGCAATCCTGCGACAGGTGCTGGAGGAGTTGTGCAATGGACCTCAGTCGGGACGCTTGCGGTTGGCGCAACTGAGACCTACAAGTATCAAGCGACGATTCCGCATGGACTGCGCGCAGGTCAGCAGCTCACCAATCTGGCGAGTGTTGCCTATAACAGCCGGGCAGATGGTGAAGGACACCAAACGGCGACGACAAGCAATACGGCGGATCTCAATACGAAGTCGATGACAGTTTACATCCGTGGCTTAACGCTGACGAAAACCGCCACACCAACTCGCGCGACGATCGGCGATGTTGTCCATTGGACGATCAACGTTTCAACTCCACCCAGTGTGATCGCCTACTGGCCCGTCCTTGAAGAGAACGATCTCCCGGCGGGCTTCGACTATGTTGTGAACAGTACCCAGCTACATGATACAGGAGGCCAGATCGCGTTCGACACGACACTGGCTCACCACTCGCACAATCCGCTCGATAGCGGTGACCGCGATCTGCGCTGGTTTTTCACGACGATCGACAATCGCGACAAAGGGACTACCTATACCTTTAGCCTGAGCTTTGACACACTGGTGACCGGCGTGAAAGGTGGCAGCCCGAATACAACTTACTATCCCAACAACTGCTGCTTGACCACAGCCCATAATGATGCATATATCGGTTGGTATGATGTTGTAAGTGGCTACAATCACACCGGCTACGCGGCGGATACCACTGATACCTCGAAGATCGACCGTCGCAGCCCGAAGGCGGGCTTCGACCTCGCGATTCAGCAGCCGGATGTCGTTCTTACCGCATCCGCCGACCACACCTTGATCGGGGCAGATGATGTTGTGACATTTGTGCTCCAGGCCTCCAGCCTCGGAAATAGTGAGGCCAACGAGGTCGCGATTGCCGATACGCTGCCGGTTGGCTTGCGTTTCATCGCAACCCAGGACATGCGCGTGACCTATCCACCGGGATTCCCCAACCTGCCGGTAGAGATGGGAGATTCAAATACGGCTGGAAGCCGCGTGCTGAATTACACGGTCGATCGGTTGTACGTCGGCGCGGTCTGGCGTGTCGTCTTCACCGCGCAGGTCGATGCATCGATCTCGGCAGCACTGAACCTGGCCAATACAGCACACTCGACCTATAGCTCCAAGCAGGGCACACGCCCTGACAGCAACAGCGATGGGCTCCCCGACGAGCGCTTCTATACGGGACCAAATGTCTTGGTCAACCTCAGTACACCCCGTGCTACGCTGGCCAAGAGTATGGATGTGGACGGGGAGCTGACCTTTGGGTCGACGGTAACGTATACATTGCTGCTGCCTGCAACGCCAATCAACGCCACAGTTTATGACATTGCGATCAGCGATGCACTGGATAGTCATCTCACCAGTATCCACGTTGTCAACGGCACGGCCAGCGGTTCCGTTGTGCATGCTGCCTTTACGTCAATCCCACCGAACGAACAGCAAACGATTGTCATCACGGCAGTATTGCCCACGACAAGCTCGGCTCATGATGGTGATGTGTTGCGCAACCAGGCAACCTGGAGCTCGACCAACGGCGGCTCGCAAACGAGCAATACCGTGAGCCAGATGATCGTCGCGCCGGCGCTGATGATCGATGTTGAGCCAAGCGAGCCGGTCGTCGCCACCGGCGACGTACTGTCTTACACGATCACCATCAGCAATACAGGTGGTGGTCGCGCTGCGGCGCTCCAACTGCAGAATACACTACCGCCGACGATGCACTATATCGCGGGCTCCGGCCGGATCGACGGTCAGCCGCTCGCCGATCCGGTCGACGGTGGCTGGACGCTCCCTGACCTCGAGGGACATGGAACGACAACCATCGTCTTTTCGGCACACGTCGCGCAGGCGGACGCCGGTGTCGCTTACGTCAACAGCGTGCATATTACCGGCGAGGATAGCCGCCGGCAGGCGATTCCCAGTGATAACCATGCTCGCGTTCCGTCCGATGCCGACCCGGACGACACGGCGCATGCACGAGTCTATGGTCCCCTCACCTTCCGCCATCTACACAGTCTGGTTGCGTATGAGGATCTCAAGCATACCGGCTGGTCAGATTGGGACTACAACGACTTCGTAGTACAGATTGACATCGATCAGGGGCTTACCCCGGACGATAATCTGGCTGTCTTGAAGATCACTTACACTGCGCTTGCGCGCGGTGCCGGTTACGATCATCAGTTCAATCACCACCTGCCATTGGAAGGTACGGGGCGCAGCATCCTGATTGTGCGGAGCCCGGCGGGCAAGCAAGTGCAACGACGCGGAGGCGTGTTCGCGGCTGATCCGACCCTCACAGTCTTCGACAGCACGCGAAGTGCGCTTCCCGCTCTCCCGGGACTGCTGCAGACCAACACCTTGCCGAGCCAGACCACGTATCAGCCGGGAGCCTCCGCCGAATTGACGGTTGTGCTCGACGACGATACGGCTAATCCGATCGATGGCATTGCAGCCGCGCCGTGGGATCCCTATATTTTCGTGCGCGATACCGGGCAAGCTGTCCATCTGGTCGGGCCGGGACACCTGGACAACACACAACTGGTCAACGGTACGTACGACAGAAGCACGCCCTTGCTGGGCTATGACCTGCCGCTGGCACACATTTTCGACTCCACGTGGGTCTGGCCCGCTGAATTCTATGGTATCTGGCAGGGCTATCCTGACTATGTCGCCTACGTTGAAAGCGGCGGTACGCAGAACCCGGATTGGTGGTCGCTCGCTAACGCTGTTCCGCGCTGGCTCTGGATGCACCGGCCGGGCCAGACGATCGGACGCACCGCGCCTCTGGCGGCATCCGGAGCATTGTCAGCGATACCCGGCGATGCTCCGACGTCGCGCTACTTCGCCAGTCCGGTCATCGCCGATCTGAATGGCAATGGCAATCAGTCGATTATCATCGGGAATCTGCTCGCAAATCGTGTCGAGGTCTACGATGCGTCACACCGTATGTTGCCTGGGTGGCCCCAGCAGACTGGCGGAAGCATCAAAGCTGCAGCCGTCGTTGCCGACCTCGATGGCGACGGCTCGCGCGAGATTATCGTGGGTGCGAGTGACGGCAAGCTCTATGCCTGGCACGCCGATGGGCGGCCGGTGGCGGGATGGCCGATCCGTGTTGGTGTCGATCTCAAGCATACATTCCGTATTCTCGCCACGCCTGCTGTGGGCGACCTCGACCGCGATGCGCATCCGGATGTGGTCGTACCGCTTGCAGATGGCCGGATGTATGCTTTTCATGCGAACGGGACTCGACTCCGCGGCTGGCCGGTCAGCATTGGTCTGGTGGCCGACAGCTTCGGCAGCCAGGTAATCAACAGCTCGCCGCGTATCGCCGATCTGGATGGTGACGGCAAGCCTGAAGTCGTGGTCGGATCGGCAGATAAGCAGATCTATGCATTCGAAGGCGACGGCACATTGCGATGGTCTTTTGCTACGGGGGACATCGTCATGACGAGTCCGGCCGTTGCGGATATCGATCCGGCGCATCCGGGTCTCGAAGTCGTCGCGGGCTCCGGTGATGGCTACGTCTATGTGCTCGATCAGCACGGCCAACGGGTATGGCGCAGGATTACCGGCTGGACGATACGATCGTCGCCGCTTGTTGCCGACATCGATGGCGATCGCAAGCCCGAGATCCTGATCGGCGGTGACGACCACAAGCTCTGGGCCTGGCATCGCGACGGCAAGATCGTCGCGGGCTGGCCGCAGACGACCGGTGCAGAGGTCTTCTCCTCGCCTCGTCTCGGTGATGTGGACGGCGACGGCAAAGCTGAGATCGTCGCCGGCTCGGACGACGGCAACGTGTATGCCTGGCATCCCGATGGAAGGCCGGCATCCGGATGGCCACGTGGTGCGACCGGAGCGGTTAAGGGAGCGCCGGCCGTTGCCAATCTCGATGCCGATAACAGCACCGAGGTGGTCGCCGCTGATCTGCAAGGGGCACTATATATCTGGGACGTGACCAGTCGCGTCTTTGTGCCGCTGATGAGACGCTAGACAGCCGGATTCCATACTACAAAGTTGCTTGCTAAAGTCCCACGCGTAACGTTTCGGAACGCTGACTTTTCAAAACGTTCTACCACACCCGTCAGGTGTGGTAGAACGTTATTTTGAGCAGAACGAGACTGTGATGCACGCCACCGATGCCAAGATCCATCTCCTCGATCAGCTTTCGCTGACCGGGCTGCGCGAGATCGACTGTAAACTCCCTGTCAGGACGTTGGCATCTCGGGTGAGGCGTAGCGTACGATGGCCTCAGGCGGCGTGAGGCGGCGCAGATCGGTATGGTCGAAGTCAGTATCAAAGCTTACAAGGGCCGCACCGATCTGATGCACGGCGACATATTGGTAAGCGTCGTCGAAATCGAGGCGCTGAGCTCCCATCGCGCCGGTGATCTGTTCAAAGGCCGTGGGAGGAACTGTCACCAATTGTACCAAGCCACCAATAAACAGGTCGTGCATGAATTGTACAAGCGCTGCCGTACGACCATAGCGTCCAAGAATAACCCCGATCGAGTGCAACGAAAAGTGTGACACCGCGAGCTGATCTGACGGCAATGCATCAAGGAAGCGCCGTACTTCATCGGCCCGCTCCTGTTCCAGCAGATGTTCAAGCCAGATATTCGTATCAACGAGAAACATCGGTGCCAGAGTGATTCAAGACTCCCTCGATCATCCAATCTACCGAACGATGCTGCAGTTCGACCGAGGTCGTATGGTCGCGCAGATCACGCAATGCCCCAGCCCAGTCCTGTCGTAATGGCTGAGCCATCCTAGTATCCTGAAGTTGTAGCAGCTGAGTAACAAACTGCCGCACCTGTGACTGGAGATCAGGCGGAAGTTCCTGTACCAATTCGGCCAATGGCTTTTCAGCTGAAGTCATAGTATACCTCTCATTATTCACATTATACTCAGCCTGCGAACCAACCCCGGCAGATCAGTATTGCCGTCGTCTGCTCACTACGAAGCATCCCAATAAACGGGCTCGGGGTGTTCATATTTTGGTAGAAGTGCCGAGTGACAGCGCCGGAGACCTATGCTAGCATGTTCTATTATGGTCATGTTATCCGACAGACTCCCCAGGCATGTGGCGATCCGTGAGGTTGGACCGCGCGATGGACTGCAGAACGAGGATGTCATCCTCGGTACCGACGCCAAGATCCGCCTCCTCGACCAGCTTTCGCTGACCGGACTGCGCGAGATCGAAGCGGCATCCTTCGTGCATCCGCGCTCTGTCCCGCAGATGGCGGATGCGGAGCAGGTCTTTGCGGGTATCCAGCGCATGCCGGGCATCGTCTATTCAGCGATCGTGCCAAACCTCGTCGGTGCGCGGCGCGCCATCGCGGCGCACGTCGACGCCGTGCAGGTCTTTCTGAGCGCCTCCGAGAGCCACAACCAGAGTAACGTCAACATGAGCATCGCCGATTCGCTGGCGCAGGCTGTCGATATCGCACTCCTGGCGCGGGAGAACGGCAAGACCTTCGACGCCGTGCTGTCGGTCGTGTTCGGCTGCCCGTTCGAGGGCGATGTGCCCATCGAGCGGGTGCTGGGGATCGTACAGCGGCTGATCGACTGCGGTGCGACGCAGATCACCTTCGGCGATACCACTGGCATGGCCCATCCGCTGCTGGTGCGCGAGGTCGTACTGCACTATCGCGACCGATTCCCGCAGGTCCCCTTGCGCTTACATCCGCACAGTGCCCGTGGTGCCGGCCTGGCGAATGTGCTGGCTGCTCTGGAATGCGGCGTCGACCGGCTGGATGCGAGTGTCGGCGGGATCGGTGGATGCCCCTTTGCACCGGGAGCACCCGGCAATATCTGCACCGAGGATCTCGTGCACATGCTGCATGAAATGGGCATCACGACCGGCATCGATCTGCCACGCATGATCGCGGCGGCGCAGCTCACCGAGGAACTATTGGGTCATACATTACCCGGACAGACGATGAAGGCCGGGATCTGTGGCCATATTCCCGACGGCGCGCCACGTGTTCTGGCCGATGTCTCCGGCCAGGGTTGAGGCGCTATGCCGGCGCTAACTTCACAGATCGACATCCACAGCGAAGAGTTCAAGCTGAATGCCGAGCATCATGCGGCGCTCGCGCATGAGCTGCGTGAGCGCGTCGCCCTGGCGCAAGCCGGCGGCAGCCCAGCGGCGCGGGCGCGACACGAGGCGCGCGGCAAGCTCTTCGTGCGCGACCGGATCGAACGGTTGATCGATCCCGGCACGGCCTGGCTCGAGCTCTCGCCGCTGGCCGCGTCGGGCGTGTATGCAGATGATATTCCGGCCGCCGGGATCGTAACCGGCATCGGCCGTGTTGCTGGTCAAGATGTCGTCGTGGTTGCTAACGACGCAACGGTCAAAGGCGGCACGTATTATCCGCTGACGGTGAAGAAACATCTCCGTGCCCAGGAGATCGCGCAGCAAAACCATCTACCCTGTATCTATCTCGTCGACTCGGGCGGTGCATTCTTACCCCTGCAGGCCGAAGTCTTTCCCGACCGTGACCATTTCGGACGTATCTTTTACAACCAGGCTCAGATGTCGAGCCTGGGCATCCCCCAGATCGCGGCAGTGATGGGCTCGTGCACCGCCGGAGGAGCCTATGTGCCGGCGATGAGCGACGAAGTCGTCATCGTGCGCGACACCGGCACGATCTTTCTGGGTGGGCCTCCGCTCGTCAAGGCGGCGACCGGCGAGGAGGTGACCGCCGAGGAGCTTGGCGGCGGGGATGTGCATACCCGCCTCTCGGGTGTGGCCGACTACCTGGCCGAGCACGACGAGCATGCCCTGGCGCTGGTCCGCCAGATCGTCGCTACGCTGAACCGGCCACATCCTGAGCCCTGGCGGCGCCGCTCGCCCGAGCCCCCGCGCTACGATCCGGCCGAGCTCTATGGTATCCTGCCGCGCGATCCACGCAAACAATACGATGTTCACGAAGTCCTTGCTCGCCTCGTCGACGGGAGCCGCCTGGATGAGTTCAAGGCACGCTACGGCCCCACCCTCGTTTGTGGCTTCGCCCATCTACACGGCATTCCGATCGGGATCCTGGCCAACAATGGCATTCTCTTCAGTGAAAGCGCGTTGAAGGGTGCGCACTTCATCGAGCTCTGCGCCGCACGCAATATCCCGCTGGTCTTTTTGCAGAATATCACCGGCTTCATGGTGGGACGCCAATATGAAAACGGCGGCATCGCCAAGGACGGTGCCAAGCTGGTGATGGCCGTCTCGAACGCGAGCGTCCCGAAGTTCACGGTGATCATCGGTGGGTCGTTCGGGGCCGGCAACTACGGCATGGCCGGGCGCGCCTACGACCCGCGCTTGCTCTGGATGTGGCCCAACAGCCGCATCTCCGTGATGGGCGGCACACAGGCAGCCAATGTCCTGCTGACCGTGCGGCGTGAGGGGCTCCAGGCACGCGGTGACGATCTCACCCCCGAGCAACAGCAAGCGTTCATGCAGCCGATCCTCGATCAATATGAGACCGAAGGCAGCCCCTATTATTCGACGGCGCGACTCTGGGACGACGGTATCCTCGATCCGGTCGATACGCGTATGGCACTCGCGCTGGGACTGGCCGCCAGTGCCCACGCGCCCGTCGAAGCGACGCGCTTTGGCGTCTTTCGTATGTAAGTGGATGCCATGCAAGCTTTCACCTCCCTGAGCGTCATGCATGAAGGTCCTATCGCACAGGTTACGCTGCAGCGCCCTGATGTACATAATGCGTTTGGCCCGGCGATGATTGCCGAGCTGACTGTGTGTTTCGCCGCGCTGGCTGCCGCCGAGGGGGTACGCGTCGTCGTGCTGGCCGGTGCCGGCAAATCATTCTGCGCCGGCGCGGACTTGCAGTGGATGCGCGCGAGCCTCGCCTACACCTACGATGAGAATATTGCCGACGCCCAGCGCTTGCTGGCGCTCTATACGACCGTGAACGCACTGCCGAAGCCGCTGATCGGCCGGGTGCATGGTGCCGCGCTCGGTGGTGGGAGCGGCCTTGTGTCCTGCTGCGACCTCGTGATCGCCGCCGAAGACGCGATGTTTGGCTTCACCGAGACCAGGCTGGGTATCTTGCCGGCGGTGATCAGTCCTTTTGTGGTGCGGAAAATCGGCCTGAGTCAGGCGCGTGCCCTCTTTCTGAATGGGTCACGTTTTTCCGCAGAGCACGCGCGAACGATCGGGCTGATCCATCAGGTGGTTCCCACTGAGGAGCTGGACGAAGCTGTACGGCGTGCAGCGCGTGAATTTATGAAGGCCGGCCCCGAGGCCATCGCCGCGACGAAGCAACTCCTTGCGTCGCTTGAAACGCTGGATCCCGGCGCGCAGGGTGCCGCGACCACGGCTGCGATCGCACGGGCACGCGCAGGTCGCGAAGGGCAGGCCGGCTTAGCCGCGTTCCTGGAGAAGACGCGCCCGCCCTGGAGTGAGCTGTGACCTTCTTCAACACCGTGCTGATCGCCAATCGCGGCGAGATCGCGGTGCGGCTCATCCGGGCGTGCCGGGAGCTTGGTATCGCCGCTGTCGCGGTCTATAGCGATGCCGACCGTGAGGCGCTCCACGTACGGATGGCGGATGCCGCGTATCGGATTGGACCAGCACCGGCGACTGAGAGTTATTTACGGGTCGAAGCGATCATCGAAGCAGCACAGGCAAGTGGAGCTGAGGCGGTTCATCCCGGCTACGGTTTTCTCTCCGAGCGCGCGCACTTCGCGCGTGCCTGCACAGATGCCGGCCTGGTCTTTATCGGCCCGCCGGCCGAGGCGATCGACTTGCTGGGCTCCAAGATCGCGGCGAAACGGCTGGCGATCGCGCACAGTGTGCCAGTCGTGCCCGGCTACGAGGGCGATGCTCAGGATGATGCGACACTCCAGCGCGAAGCTGAGCGCATCGGCTTCCCGCTGCTGATCAAGGCCAGTGCCGGCGGCGGCGGGAAAGGGATGCGCGTCGTGCAGGATGCCGCTGCTTTTCTCGGCGCTCTCGAGGGCGCGCGGCGCGAGGCACGCAGCGCGTTTGGGGACGATACAGTGCTTCTGGAGAAGCTGATTGCGTGCCCCCGGCACGTCGAGTTCCAGGTCCTCGGCGATATGGCCGGCCAGGTCGTGCATCTTGGCGAGCGTGAGTGCTCGATTCAGCGGCGGCACCAGAAGATCGTCGAGGAGTCACCCTGCGTAGCCCTCGACGCAGAGCTACGAGCGCAGATGGGTGCCGCGGCGGTGCGCCTGGCGCAGGCGGCGGGTTATCGCAACGCCGGCACCGTCGAATATATGCTCGACGCGAATGGCAGCTTCTACTTTCTGGAGATGAACACACGTCTGCAGGTGGAGCATCCGGTGACCGAGCTGGTGAGCGGCTGGGACCTCGTCCATCTGCAGCTCGCGATCGCGGCTGGCCAACCCATCCCGTTCACGCAGGCGGATATACAGCAGCGCGGGCATGCCATTGAAGTACGTGTCTATGCCGAAGATCCGGTGTCCTTTTTGCCGGCTACTGGCCCGATCGTTGCAGTCGTGGTACCAGATGGTCCCGGCGTGCGGAACGATGGAGGGTTGGCCAGTGGCGATGAGGTGTCGCTCTACTACGATCCGATGGTTGCCAAGCTCACCGTCTCTGGCACGACGCGTGAGCAAGCCGTCGCCCGTCTCGTCCGTGCGCTGGATGAGTATGCTGTGCTCGGCCTGACGACCAATCTGCCGCTGCTGCGAGCGATTGCCGCCCATCCAGCCTTCGCCGCAGGCGCTACGCACACGAGCTTTCTCGACGATACAGGTCTCACCGCTGGACTCTCATCCTCCGAATTACCCGGCGAGGTGCTCCTTGCAGCGGTGCTGAGCCAGACTACCGCTGCGCCGGATGCCGATCCGTTTGCCGTTCCCTGGCGTAGCGGCAGTGGTGCGCGCCGTTTAGAGTTCGTCTATGCCGGCGAGCGCCATGCAGTCATTGTGGCAGGTGCTGCACCGCGATGGTCCGTCAAGGTGCGTGGTGAGCGCATGGAGGTTGAAATGGTCGCCCATCGCCCGCCGCTGATGGTGCTGCGCGCCAACACGCGTCAGAGCCGGCTCTTTGTTGCAGCTACAGGTCCAGATATCTTCGTCCAGTGGCAAGGTGCCCATTATCACCTGCACTGCTCGGCCGGCCTGGACGTAGACGCACTACAGCTTTCTACTGCGGGGCCGCACGGCAATACAAGCCTGGCTGCTCCGATGAGCGGCACAGTCGTCAAAGTCCTGGTCGATCAGGGAGCGATCGTCGCTGCGCACGCGCCACTGATCGTGCTGGAGGCGATGAAGATGGAACACACCATCGCGGCACCCTACGCCGGCGTTGTGACGCGCCTTCCGTATCAAGCTGGACAGCTTGTAACGGGTGGCGCGACCCTGGTCGATCTCGATCCCCTACCTGAGAATACCTTAACCACAGAGACACAGAAACGATGACTAGAGACTTTATCGGTATGTTCTCGTCATTATTGATAGATATACAGATGCGCATGTCCCGGAATAATCATACATATCTCTTTTCTCTCCGTTCCTCTGTGTCTCTACACCCGCAAGCGAGTACCCGTCTGTGGTTCTATTAACTCGTCGTCTCTGTGTCCTCTGTGTCTCTGTGGTGAAAAATCGTCTCTCCTAGTGCGTCAGTGCGGTGAGTGTCGGCTTGATATCCCATAACGTGCCACCGGCCCAGAGACTCAGCCCGGCCAGGCAGATCAACGCGAGCGTGCACCAGGCTGCGGTCCAGCCCCACCACGATCGTTGCATGATGCGATCGAGGATCTGCGCCGTACCGGCGCAGAGCACCGGCACCGCAAAGTACATATAGCGGACCTGGAGTCCAGTTGCCAGATCGACGAGCAGAAACAGCAGTGCGCTGCCGATCCAGGCGATGACGAGGCGGCGCTGTGCGGTGCGGGTTGCCAGGACGGCCATCAGCAAGCTGCCACACGCCAGGGGCAGTCCGAGCGGACGCACGGACTCGACCAGCCCCTTTCCAATTTCGGCGATGCGCGCGTAGGAATCGGGCCGGCCGAGACCACCCGACCGGTTGGAAAACCCGCTCAGATAGCCAACGATCGAGTCAGCGTAGAGTAAGATTGCCGCCAGGGCCGCACCGAGGACCAGCGTTGCCGCCCAGGGCTGCCACACGGCGCGCTTAGAGCGGTCGAAGAGCCATAAGAGGGCGACGTACCCTGCCAGCCAGACGCCGCCGAGCAGCGCAACTCCCGGATGTGACATCAAGACAAGGCTAAACAGGATCGCGGTGATCGGCCAGCGTTGTCGCGCACCTACGACAACGAGCAGCACCAGCAGCCATTGCCCTGCTACCTGTGGGCTGAAGCCCCACCAAAGCGCGCTCAGCTGCACAGGTAGGAATGCGACGAGCACCCCAGCCAGCAGCGCAGCGCGCTCGCTCCCGCCCAGCGAGCGAGTGAGTGCAGCGACAAGTACGACCGATGTGCCGTCGAGGATCGCCAGCAGCCCATCCAGAACCAGGCCGGACGGTGCCGGGAGCAGCGTAAAGGGTTGCACCAGCAGATAGAAGGCTGGGGGTACCACGGTCGTGCCACGCGCGAACTCGGACGGCTTGTCGAAGAGATAGAGCGTCCCTGCCTCGATCTGCTGGAGCCGGAAGCGGTGGACGCTCAGATCGTGTGTGCCGAACTGCGGATAACAGACCCCGATCAGCCGGATCGCGATGGCGAGCGCCGCGATACTGGTCAGGATGCGCGCTCCCGCAGGGCTGATGCCCGGCACTGCTCGCGGGATAACTGGCCGGAACAGGACGACGAGCACGAGCAATGCAAAGGTCCAGGGCACTAACCATGCCTGCCAGAGGTGGGAGACGAGTGGATCGAAGGCGTTGAAGACAGCCAGCAGCAGGACCAGGGCGATCACGACCCCGAACTGGGCTAAACGTGACACCCCGATCAGCGCCGCGATGGCTGCTCCAATCCAGACCAGCACCCACTGGACGGCGATCGTGCGCCACCCCGACAGCAACAGCGTGCCATCAGCCCAGGTGAGCGCCAGATCGTCAAGCCGGACTCCGACGTCGCGCGGGTCCGGCGGGACTTGCGAGGTTGGCCCCACGAGGCTGACGACGAGATCGCCACTCTGGAGGGCTGCCGGCGGCAAGACCATATGATATTGCCGAGGCGCAGCGACGACGTCGAGCCGCAGCCAGGGCGTTGCGTTCACCCTGACCTCGACCGGTCGCGGCGCTGGCGCGGATGGCGGGAGTCCGCCGATGGCGAGAGTCAGCACTGGGTTCGGCACCGCCGGAAAGTTATGCACGACTAGCGCACTCTCCGCCCCCGTCCAGCGATACGTCGTCTGTCCGTCCTCCTCCTGCCCGAACACCTGCGTGAGCACCGCCGAGTCGCCACGATTGCCGACGTCGAGGTGCACACCGGCTATTGGCCGCGCACGTAGGGCCAGCATATCGGCGACGGCGAGAACAGGCAGGCTGCACGCCAGCCAGAGTATCAGAGCGCCCCATCCGCGCAACTGCTGCATACGTATATTCCTTAGCGGCCAACGAGCCGGCCTGCATTTCTGGCGCGCGGCGGGTATTATATGCGTGCCGGGTGGGATCGTCGCTCGATAGGCTGCAAAGCCCTCGTGTTGAGGGCATAGTATGGTGGAATGCGGTACAATTGTCCTCGTCCCGGCCTTGACATCCTAGAGTCACCCCCGTATATTTCGTAAAAGTCGGCGCTCTACGACAAGGATCTTCGAAGTAGCGGCCATCCTGGGCGCTAGCAGCCGGCTCCAATCCGGTCGCTTCGCCCACGTCTGAGCGTTTGAAAGGAATACTCATGGCAGACAAGCTGATCATCGTCGAATCGCCCTCCAAGGCGAAGACGATTGCAAAATATCTTGGTAAAGGCTTCAGTGTAAAGGCCTCGATGGGCCATGTCCGCGACCTGCCCAAGAGCAAACTGGGCGTCGACGTCGAGCACGACTTCGCGCCGGACTATGAGATCTCTGAGGGCAAGCAGAAGATCGTCAAAGAATTACAGACTGCGATCCGTGGTGCATCCGCAGTCTATCTGGCGACCGACCCCGACCGCGAGGGCGAGGCGATCGCATGGCATATCACCGAGGCTGCCAAGATCGCAAAGTCAAAGCCTGTCTACCGTGTTTCGTTCCATGAGATTACGCAGAGCGCAGTCCGGGATGCGGTAGCACATCCCCGGCAGATCGACCGCCACCTGGTCGACGCACAGCAGGCTCGGCGCGTGCTGGATCGCCTTGTCGGCTACCGGCTGTCGCCATTGCTCTGGCAAAAGGTTCGCCGTGGCCTCTCGGCCGGGCGGGTTCAATCCGTAGCGGTCAGGCTCGTCGTCGAGCGCGAGCGCGAGATCGAGAACTTCAAGCCCCAGGAATACTGGACGATCGAGGCCGATCTTGCCCAGCAGAAGCCCAAAGCGCCGAAGTTTCGCGCGGTGCTGGTCGAGCGTGCCGGCAAGAAGCTGGATAAGTTTGCCATCCCAAACCAGGAGGCGGCGGACCAGATTGTGGCCGATCTCGACGGTGCGGGCTATGCGGTCCGCTCGATCACGCGCAAAGATAAGAAACGCGCTCCAGCACCTCCATTCACGACCTCGACACTGCAGCAGGAGGCCGGTCGCAAGCTCGGCATGAGCGCGAAGGTGACGATGCGCGTCGCCCAGGATCTGTACGAAGGCATCGACATCGGCGGGAAAGAGGGTACGGTCGGCTTGATCACCTATATGCGTACCGACTCGCTCAATGTGAGCAAAGATGCGCAGGACGAGGCACGTGCGCTGGTCGCAGAGCGCTACGGCAGCGAGTATGTGCCCGCGCGTCCGAACATCTATAAGACTCGCGCGAAGGGCGCTCAGGAAGCGCATGAGGCGATCCGCCCGACTGCCAGCCGCCGCCTACCGGAACAGGTGCGTGCAGTGCTGAGTCGTGATCAATATCGTCTCTACGACCTGATCTGGAAGCGGTTTATTGCATCGCAGATGGCTCCTGCCATCTTCGACTCGACGACGGTCGATATCGCCGCCGGACGTGACCTACCCGCGCGGCTCTCCGCCACCGTAGCCGTGCCCTTTATCTTCCGCGCCACAGGCTCCGTGTTGCGTTTCCCCGGCTTTCTCGCGGTCTATAACGTCAGCCTGGACGAAGGCGAGGACGACGAGGATAAGGAGTCGCTGCTACCGCCCTTAAGTGAAGGCGAGGTGCTCCGGCTGCTTGAGCTTCTGGCGCTCCAGCACTGGACGCAGCCACCGCCACGCTTCACCGAGGCCAGCCTGGTGAAGGAGCTTGAAAACCTTGGCATCGGCCGGCCATCAACCTACGCACCGACGATCTCGACGATCGTCGAGCGCGAGTATGTCGAGATCAAAGAGAAGAAACTGCTGCCGACGACGCTCGGCAGTGTAGTGAACGATCTGCTGGTCCTGCACTTTCCGAATATCGTCGATCAGAACTTCACTTCGCAGATGGAGCAGCAGCTCGACGATATTGCCGAGGGCGAGCGCCAATGGGTGCCGGTGATCCGTGGCTTCTTCGATCCCTTCGAGCAGACGCTGGCCATTGCCCAACAGGAGATGCGCAGTGTTAAAGGATCAGGGATCGCCACCGATCTCACCTGCCCTACGTGTGGCTCACCATTGTTGGTGAAGCTCGGCAAGCGCGGCGAGTTCCTGGCCTGCTCAAGCCATCCTGATTGCACCTTTACCAGCGATCTCATGCGTGATGCAGATGGGCAGATTCATCTCGCGGCCCAGCCCGAGCTCATCGGCGGCGATGCGATCTGCGAGAAGTGCGGCAAGCCCATGACGGTGAAAAAGAGCAAGCACGGCATGTTCCTGGCCTGTACCGGCTATCCTGAGTGCAAGAACACGCGCGACCTCAAACAGACGAACGAAGGGACGCTGGTCGTCGCCGCGCAGGTCACCGATCGCATGTGCGATAAATGTGGCCGGCCGATGGTCGAGAAGAAGGGACGTTTCGGCCCATTTCTGGGCTGTAGCGGCTATCCTGAATGCAAGAACATCATCAACCTGGATCGCAAGGGCCAGCCGAAGGCACCACCTCAGATCACGGATGAGCTCTGCCCGGAGTGTGGCAAGCCTATGGCGCTCAAGCAAGGGCGCTACGGTCCATTCTTGAGTTGTACCGGCTATCCCGGCTGCAAGACGATCAAGCGTTTGCCTGCGGAGCAGGCGGCGAAACGTGAGCCTGCGCTTGTGACACATTAGCGCGATGTGGAGGTTAAGAGGATCAGCATGGAACTAGATGAGCTGCTCACGCGTGGAGTGGCAGAGGTGATTGTCGAGGCGGAGCTGCGTGCGAAGCTGCAAAGCGGCAAGCAGCTCCGCCTCAAGCAGGGCTTTGATCCGTCAAAGCCCGATATGCACGTGGGCCACGCGGTTGGCCTGCGGAAACTGCGTAAGTTTCAGGAGCTGGGCCATCAGGTCGTGCTAATCGTCGGCGACTGGACGGCGCGTATCGGCGATCCATCGGGCAAGGACGAATCGCGGCCTCAGCTCTCGGCCGAGACCGTCGCCGAGAACGCCCGGACCTATATGGATCAGTTCTTCCGGATCGTGGATCCGGATCGGACCGAGGTACGCTGGCAAAGCGAGTGGTTTGGCGAGTTCCGCCTGGAGGATGCGTTCAACCTCGTATCGCGCTTTACGCTCGCACAGATGTTGTCGCACGAGACCTTTCGCAAACGCTATGAGGCCGGTGGCGCTTTGACGATGCTTGAATTGCTCTATCCGATGCTGCAAGCCTACGATTCCGTCGCGATCTCCGCCGATTGTGAGTTTGGTGGGACGGATCAAAAATTCAATATCCTGGCCGGCCGACAATTGATGGGCGATCTTGGGTTGGTGCCGCAGCAGGTCTTCCTGGTCCCGCTGATTCCGGGGACGGACGGAAACGCCAAGATGGGCAAATCGCTGGGCAATACGATCGATATTACCTTGCCGCCGATCGAGATGTACGGCAAGCTGATGTCGATGCGCGACGAGGTGATGCCGCTCTATTTCGAGGTCCTGACGGATGTGCCGCTGGCTGAAATCCAGTCGATGCGGCAGGCGATGGAGTCCGGCACTACGAACCCGCGTGACTACAAGATGCGCCTGGCACGGCAGGTCGTCGGCGAATTCATCGGCCCGGCAGAAGCCGAGGCTGCGGAGGCCGAATTCAAGCGCGTGTTTCAGGCGCGCCAGCAGCCGGAGGATATCCCGGAGCATCGCATCGCCAGTGCAGCCAATATCGTCGATCTGCTGCTTGCGGCCGGCCTGGTCGCCAGCAAGGGCGAGGCACGCCGCCTGATCGACGGCGGCGGTGTGCGGCTCAACGGCGAGAAGATCGGCGGGCACGATGTAGTGGTGGCGGTTGACGGCGAGCAGGTGTTACAGGTCGGGCGTCGCAAGTTCGTTAAGATCGTCCCGGCATAGCCCCTGATGTCCGGGCGCTGCTCCTCTGCCGGCCGGCATCCTTCAGCTCAACAGGTATACATCGGCGGCGCGATGAATGGATCGCGCCGCCGATGTATAATGTCTGAGCAAGTGGCGGTGAATGAGGGAGCGGTTGAGTGCGCGTTCTGATGTTGTCGTGGGAATATCCACCACATACGGTCGGGGGACTCGCCAAGCACGTTGTGGAACTGCTTCCCGCCCTGGCCGCAGCCGGTGTTGATCTTCACCTGATCACGCCGAATCTCCGCGATGCCCCGCCGGAAGAACAGATCGCTCCTAACGCCCGTGTCTACCGCGTGTCGCTCCCGGACATGTCCATCGATGGCCCCGATCTGGTCACATTCGTCCAGACCGCCAACGGGTATCTGCAACAGAAGGCACGAGACCTCCTGATCAGCACCGGACCATTCGACCTCGTCCATGCGCATGATTGGCTGGTTGCCTATTGCGGCGTCGCGGCGAAATATGCCGGGCGAATACCGCTCGTCGCGACCATCCATAGCACCGAGCGCGGGCGTGGGCAGGGCTACCTGGTCACCGAGCAAGCACTCGCGATCAATGGAACTGAATGGTGGCTGGGCTATGAGGCCACCCGCGTGATCACGGTCAGCCAGTTCATGGCGGGCCAGCTAGCCCATGATTTTTCGATGCCCGACGACAAGATCGATGTTATTCCTAACGGTGTGAGCCTGTCTGCGACGCGTTGGCTGACCGGCGCGGAGCGCCTAGCCTTCCGGCGGCAGTTCGCCCATGACGACGAGCCAATCGTGTTCTACGTTGGCCGTGTCGTCTATGAAAAAGGGGTGCATGTGCTGGTCGACGCCGCACCACAGATCATCGCGCAGATAGGAACGACCAAGTTCGTGATCGCCGGGACCGGTATGCAACTCGATTCGCTGCGCCATCGCGCCTGGGAGCGTGGGGTCTACGACCAATTCTATTTCACCGGCTTTGTCTCGGATGCCGATCGTGACCGGCTCTTTCAGGTCGCCGATGTCGCCGTATTTCCCAGCCTCTACGAACCGTTTGGGATCGTGGCGATCGAGGCTATGTCCTATCGCTGTCCGGTCGTCGTCGCGGCCGCGGGTGGTTTGTCGGAAGTTGTGCGCAATCATGAGACGGGTATGACCAGCTATCCCGGCAATCCAAGCTCGCTGGCCTGGGCGGTCTGCCATACGTTGGAGCATCCCGACTGGGCGCAAGCACGGGCCGAAAACGGCTGGCGTGAGGTGCAGCAGATTTATAACTGGAATCGGATCGCTAAGGAGACGATCGCCGTCTACCGGCGGGCTCAAGAGTTGGGTCCGGTGCTGCAACGTTCGCAGCCGGATTACGAGCAGGCCGTATGATCGAGCACGATCGCGATCTGCTGCGAGATGCCATTGCTGCCGTGCGTGACGGGCGGCGCGGGACGGCCTATGATCTGTTGCACCAGATCGTCGCCGCAGACCCGGATAACTCCGAGGCCTGGTTATGGCTCAGTGGCGTCGAGGTCGAGCCCGCCGCCCAACGCGCTGCGCTTGAGCGTGTCGTCGCGCTCGAGCCGGGCAACACGCGCGCCCTGCGCGGCCTGGCCTGGCTTGAGGAACATTATCCTGGCCTCCAACCGCTTATGCCGTCGAGTACACCCGGCCCGGGACGAAGTTCGACCAAGCTCCCCGCTGCCGATCACAATGGGACTGCCGCTCCCTCGGACGAACAGGGGCAGACTGCTCTGGAGCCGGCGATCGATGCTGATCTCGCGCCCACCGTGTCTCTGGAAGCCCTGCGGGCTATGGAGCGTGAGGCATCACCCGCAGTCGTCGAGCTGGCTCAACCGATCGAGCCGATCGACACGGCCGTAGCAGAGCCGGATCCGGAACTACATGTGCCGGTTGCGGCAGTGAGCGACGGGGAGCTTCTCGACGCAGATGCAGTCGCGTACGAGCCAGTTGCCACGGCCGACGATACGTTGCGCTGCCCGTTCTGTGGTGCGGAGCCCTCAATCCTCGATACAGTCTGTCCCCAATGCAATGAGTCCTTGATCGTCCCGGCCGGTCGAAAGCCTGGAGCGCGGATCGCACGCCTACTCCTGGCGTTGATCTGGCTGATCAGCGGTTGTGCGTCGATTGCCGGGATTGTCTGGGTGCTGGGTGATCCGGACCGTATCAAGGCCGTGACTGATGGGGTTACCGCCTGGAGCCAGGTCTTCGGCGTCTCGTCGCCGATCGATCCTTCCAGCGTTGTGCGAGCGATCGGGCTAGTCTTGGGTGGTCTTGCCGCCGTTGCGGTGATCATGGTCGCTGGCTTGGTGCTCCGTTGGCGTCCGGTTTATGGCCTCCAGGTGCTGTTGTCGCTCGCGGCCCTGGTGGGTGCCGGTGCGTTGCTGGTGCTCAGTCTCCCAATGCTCACGACGAGCGAGCCACCTGCTGTTATGGCCGGCACAAACGGCACGCTGGTTACGATTGGCCTGCTGGCATTCGTGCTCATCCCATTTCTGCTAACCCTTATGTGCCGGCGCGAGTTCTTTCCACGCTGGGGTCGGGTCCATATTCCACCGCAACCACCGACTCCCGCCGAGCAGTACCGGCTCGGTGTTCGCTACGTGGAATGGGGCTGGTACTGGCTGGCTAAACGCGAGCTTCAGGCGGCGGCTGAAGCGGAGCCCGGCGTGTTGAAATACCGGCGAGCGTTGGCTGATGTCTACGCCAATATGGGCGATGAACAGCGGGCCCGTGAAGAGCTGCGCGCGTCGCTCAACCTGCCGAGCGATCTGTCTCCGCAATCCCGCGCAGGCAGGTTGGCCGAGGAAGTGCAACGTGGGCGGCAGTAGCTTCGGCACGCAGTTTCGCCTCTCGACGTTCGGCGAATCTCATGGCGTCGGCGTTGGTGTGGTCGTGGACGGCTGCCCGGCCGGGCTGCCGATCACAGTTGAAGAGATTCAGCGCGACCTCGATCGACGGCGGGTGGGACAAAGCCGCATGTCGTCGGCGCGCCAGGAGGGCGACCGGGTTCGGCTGCTCTCAGGAACCTTTGAGGATATAACGACCGGCACGCCGATCGCCATGCTCGTCGAGAATGAAAACGCGCGCCCGGGCGATTACGAGGCAATTAAGGACCTCTATCGTCCCGGTCATGCCGATTGGACCTGGGATGCGAAATTCGGAGTGCGTGACTGGCGTGGCGGTGGCCGCGCCTCTGCACGCGAAACTATCGGTCGCGTCGCTGCGGGAGCGATCGCGCGCAAGCTGCTCGCGACGGCCGGCATCTCGGTGGTGGGATATACACTGCAGTTGATGCATCTGCGCGCCCAGGTGATCGACGAGGCCGAGATCGAGCGTAATCCGATGCGCTGCCCGGACCCGCAGGTCGCCGAAGAGATGGTCGCGCTGGTCGAGCAAGCGCGGCGGGATCTGGATTCCCTGGGCGGCATCGTCGAGGTCCGTGCACGGGGCGTGCCACCCGGCCTCGGCGAGCCCGTCTTCGATAAGCTCGACGCCGATCTGGCGAAGGCGATGTTGAGCATTCCGGCGGTCAAAGGCTTCGAGATCGGCGATGGTTTCGCTGTCGCCAATGCGCGCGGCTCGACGAACAACGATGAGTTCATCAGGCGCTCGGATGGCACGATCGGTACAGTGACGAACCGCGCAGGGGGTGTATTGGGCGGAATGTCGAGCGGAGAAGAGATTGTCATCCGTATCGCGGCCAAACCACCTGCCTCGATCGCCCAGGAGCAGCAGACCGTGAACCGTACCGGCGAGGCCGCCCCGATTGTGGTCAAGGGTCGCCACGATCCGACGGTATTGCCCAGGCTGGTGCCGGTCGCGGAAGCGATGATGTTGTTGGTGCTGGCGGATCATTGGTTGCGCCAGCGTGGAGCACGGTTGTGAGCGGAGCAGATTCGGCGGGTCCGGACGACGGCACGCTGCCACCATATCTGCGCCGCAGGACGGCCGCCACACAGAGCGCGCCCACACCTGCGCGTCCGGAAGTTGCTGTTGGCGCGGTCGATGTGCCTGCGCGACGCCAGAGCCGTGCAACACCTGACGATGGGCGCGTGGGCCGGCGACCCGCAGTGTCGGCGAAGGCGGGACCTGCTCCGCAGCCGGCAGACTCCGGCTCTGTTCCTGCACCGCCACGACCATGGCCTTGGACGCCGCTGGTGGCAGGTCTTGCCGCCCTGGCCTGGGTCGGCGCGCTCGGGCTGATCGTCACGGGTGCAGCTACCGATGGCAGGGTCGCGTCGCCGCGCTTGACCTTCCTGGTTGCCTGGGCGGTGGCATCGTTGCTCACGTTTCTGCCTATGCAGCTTCGCCTCGGCCTTCCGGGCTTGACCTGGCAGGGGACGGCGGGCTGGATGCTGCTCGGCTACATCCTCGCCTTTGTGCCGCCTCCGACCGGCTGGCTGCTCGATCTTCCGGACTTGCCGGTCTATCTGCTCTTCTTCGCGGCACTCTTCTACGCCATTGCCGCGCTTGCGCTACCGCTGACCTATGTCGTCGGCCGGCAGATCTACGCCCATCGGATGCATCAACTTGATCTGCGACGAGCGCGGCGACAGGCCTATGAGCTGGGCGCGCTGGCCGTCGCACTCACGCTGCTGGCTGCACTGCGCGTGCTGACGCCGCTGACCGGTCTGCTGCTGGTCGCCGTCTTTATCCTGGTCGAGACGCTGCTGCTCTCCCAGGTCGCGCCGGACAGCTAGCGAAAGGACACGCTGATGCCACTCAATATCACCATCGTTGGCCTGGGGGCTGTCGGTGCTTCGCTCGGTTTAGCTCTCGGTACACTCGATCCGCACACGCTTGAGAGTGGCCGTCCGATTCTCACCGGGTGGGATCGTGAGCGGCGTGCAATGAGCGACGCCCGTGGCCGGCTCGCGGTCGATCAGGTTGAGTCCAACCTCGTCACAGCAGTCCGGCAGGCCGATGTGGTCTTCGTGACCGTGCCCTATGGCGAGATACACGAGGTCTTTGCCACGATCGGACCCGTGCTCAAGAATGGTGCGATCGTGACCGATACGGTCGCGACCAAGACGCGCGTGATGCAGTGGGCGACCGAGCTGCTGCCGATCACCATCGATTTCATCGGTGGCCATCCGTTGGTCAGCATCGGCGGCTCGTCGAGCCGGGAGGCCGGAATCGATGCCTTCCGCGGCAGTATCTTTTGCCTGGTTCCATCGCCACGGACCCGTCGCCCCGCGCTCGACGGTATGGACGCCTTGATCACCGCCATCGGTGCCAAGCCCTACTATATCGATGCCGCCGAGCACGACAGCTACGTGGCAGCTGCCGGTCATCTGCCGCTGGCCGCCTCGGTCGTCTTGATGCAGACAGTCGGTCTCAGTGGCGGCTGGCGCGAGATCCAGCCGATCGCCGGCTCTGCCTTGATGGATATGAGCGAGATGGCCGGCGGCGATCCCGAGGCCGGTGCGGAAGCATTGGTGAGTAATAGCGAAGCACTCGCAGGCTGGATCGACCGCCTGATCGACAACCTGATCGTCCTACGCAGCAAACTGGATAACCAGGAAGCCCTGGAAGGGCTTCTTGAACAGACCGCTGCAGTGCGTGAAAACTGGCTCCGTTCGGAACCAAACTTTCGTCCGGGCGAGGATGCCTTTTATAGCAATGTTGCGGCGCTGGAACGCCCAAGCTTTAGTGGGCTCTTCTTTGGTCGCCGTCCTGCGCGGGATAAGGGCAAGCGGCGCTAGTTGCGCAATAGGCGGCACCGTCCTAGAATACGATTAAGCGACGGTTAAACGACGGCTCAAGCCTCAGACCGCCATCCCCCGAAAAGGCAGGTGCAATGGAGCGCAAAATCCGGGTATTAGTAGCGAAGCCTGGCCTCGATGGGCACGATCGGGGGGCCAAAGTCATTGCGCGTGCTCTCCGAGATGCCGGTATGGAGGTGATCTACACCGGCTTGCAACAGACGCCGCAGATGATCGTCGATGCCGCGCTGCAAGAAGATGTCGACGTGATCGGCCTTTCGATCCTGTCGGGTGCCCATATGACGCTCCTGCCCAAGGTAACTCAGCTGCTCCGCGAAGCGGATGCCGGCGACGTGTTAGTCATCGCCGGTGGCATCATCTCCGATGCCGATGCTGAGGTGCTCCGGCGCGACCATGGTGTTGCCCAGGTATATGGGCCGGGCGCCGCGACTGGGGCGATCGTCGACTATATCCGCGCGAACGTGGCCCCTGAGCGGTTCGCAGGGACCGAGGTGTGATGGCGCGCCCGGGCGAGCAGCGACGCGGGTTGGTTGATCGGATCGTGGCGGGCGACCGGCGTGCACTCGCGCGCGCCATTTCGATCGTCGAACATGGTGGCGCCGATGCGCGGGCGGTGCTCGAGAAAGTCTATCCCCATACCGGACGTGCTCAGATACTCGGCGTAACCGGCCCGCCCGGTGCCGGAAAGTCGACCCTGGTCAATGAGCTTGCTCTGGAGGAGCGCCGCCGGCAACGCTCGGTCGCGGTTGTTGCAGTCGATCCAACCTCGCCGTTCTCTGGAGGGGCCGTCCTGGGCGACCGGATCCGCATGCAGCCGCTCGGCGGCGATCCCGGTATTTTCGTCAGGTCGATGGCGACGCGCGGCGAGCTCGGCGGTCTTGCGCAGGCGACGGGCGACGTCATCAAGGTCTTTGATGCAGCCGGTTTCGATCTGGTGATCGTCGAGACCGTCGGGGCCGGCCAGGCTGAGGTCGAGATCGCTCGCGCGGCCCATACGACGATCGTCGTCGAAGTCCCTGGACTCGGCGATGACATTCAGGCAACCAAGGCCGGCATTCTGGAGATCGCGGATATCTTTGTCGTCAACAAGGCCGACCGTGAAGGTGCCGATCGGCTCCAGCGCACGCTGAAAATGATGCTGCAGCTGGGCGATACCGCACGTCATGGCTGGGCGGTGCCGATCCTGCCCACCGTCGCAACGCGCGGCGAAGGCATCAGTGCGCTCGTCGATGCGATCGAGCGCCATTATCTAGTGCTACAAACGAGTGGCGGGCTCGCCGAGCGTGAGCACGACCGCATTGTCCGCGAGCTGCGCATGCTACTGCAGCATATGGTGCTCGATCTGGTCCAAGCACGTGTCCCGCTCGATCGACAGAGCCAGCTCGTCGATCAGATCCAGGCACGAGTCTTGGACCCGTATGCTGCCGCCGAGCAGCTGCTGGGTGACGTGCTCGGTGTAGGTAATCCAATCTAGGGTGGTGCGCTGCGCGATGAGCGCAGCTTTTTATTTGAGTTCCTGAACTGTAGCTCATACCTATTGTGAGGAGGACAAGATGAAAGCGTACGGCCCCGACAAAATCCACAATGTTGGTATCTTTGGTCATGGTGGCAGCGGAAAAACGACCCTTGTCGAGGCGCTCCTCTATACCGCCAAAGCGACGACACGATTGGGCAAGGTCGAAGATGGTACGACAGTGTCTGACTATGATCAGGATGAGCAAAAACGTCGTATGTCGGTCAACCTGGCGATCGCCCCTGTCGAGTGGAAAGAGAACAAGTTTACCCTGATCGATGTCCCCGGCTTCGCCGATTACGCCTCGGAGGTTGCTGCCGCGATGCGCGTGATCGACGGCGCGGTGATCGTCATGGATGCGGCAGCCGGCGTCGAGGTCGGCACCGAGGTCGTGTGGCAGGCAGCGTTGAAAGCCGGCGTACCCTGCCTGATCTTCATCAACAAGATGGATCGGGAGAATGCGGATTTCGAGCGTGCCGTCGCTCAAGCCCGTGAGATTCTCGATCCGGCCGTTATCCCGATGCAGCTGCCGATCGGCTCCCAGCGAAACTTCAAAGGGATCGTCTCGTTGCGTAGAGAGCGCGCCTGGCTCCATAGTGATAAGCATGATGGAACCTTCGCCGAAGCCGATATACCCGCCGAGATGGCAGCGACGGTTGCCGAGCAGCGCGACGCGCTGATCGATAAGATCGCTGTAACCAACGACGCCCTGATCGAGAAGTACCTGGAAGATGGTGCGGGTGCGCTGACGCAGGACGAGCTGCGCCAGGGCCTGCGCGACGGCATCGCATCGCATACGATCGTGCCGGTATTCGTCGGCTCTGCCACGGCGCTCGCGGGGCTCTCCCAGCTGCTCGACGGCATGCTCGACAGTTTCCCATCGACCGCGCGGAAAACCGAGCCGGCTACCGATCTGCTGACGGGGAAGACGATCGAGCTGCAACCGGAGCCGAGCGCGCCTCTCGCCGCCCTCGTCTTCAAAACACTCGCCGATCCGCATGTCGGCAAGTTGAGTTATGTACGTGTCTTTTCGGGAGAGCTGCACTCGAACTCGTCGGCCTACAATGCGCGGACGCGCAAGGATGAGCGCATCGGCCAGTTGTATAGCGTGCGTGGCAAAGAACAGACGCCGGTGCATTCCGTTGGCACGGGCGATATCTGCGCAATCACGCGATTGTCGGAGACGACCAGCAGTGATACCCTCTGCTCCCATGATCGACCGATTGAACTGCGCGGCGTCCAATATCCACAACCATCTTTTACCGGTACGGTGCGCCCTCACTCCAAGAGCGATCTCGACAAGATGGGAACTGCCCTTCACCGCATCATGGAAGAGGACCCGGCGCTGCAGTTGAGCCGCGATCCGACGACGGGCGAGACATTGCTCGCGGGCCTCGGCGAGTCGCATCTGAACAGCATCGCCGACCGCATCAAACGCAAATTCGATGTGGGGATCGATATCGATCTGCCACGTGTACCCTATCGCGAGACGATCCGCGGGCAGGCGGAAGCACTCTACCGGCATAAGAAGCAGACCGGTGGTGCCGGGCAGTTCGCCGAAGTTGTGCTGCGGGTTGAGCCGCTTGAGCCCGATCCGGAGCGAGAAGATACGCTCGACTTCAAGTGGATGATCGTCGGCGGTGTCATTAGCCGCAGTTTCTTGCCTGCCGTCGAGAAGGGCGTGCGCGCCGCCATGCAGGAGGGGCTGTTGTCGGGCAATCCGGTGGTCGATGTGCGCGTTTCGGTCGTCGACGGCAAGGAACATCCGGTCGACAGCAAAGAGATCGCGTTCGTCACCGCCGGCAACCAGGCCTTTAAGCAGGCCGCTCTCAAAGCTCAGCCGGTGCTGATGGAGCCGATCTATGAGCTGGAGATCAACGTGCCCGACCAGTTCACCGGCGACATTATGAGCGACCTCAATACGCGGCGCGGCCGGATTATGGGTGTCAATCCTGTGGATGGGCGAACCGTCGTCACCGCGCATGTACCGCTGGCTGAGTGCCAGCGTTATGCCAGCGATCTGCGCTCAATTACACAAGGACGTGGCACATTTGCCATGCACTTCGACCACTTTGAGGATGTGCCGGCGCATCTGGCCGAGGAAGTCAAAGCCAAGTTCAAGGATGAGCAGGCTCGCGAAGCGTGAGTTTTCGCTGCCCTTGAAGCTGGTTTGCCTTCGAGACTGCCGGATGCTATACTACAGCTAGTTGCAAAGCGCAAGGGAAGCAGCCGCTAAACGGCTGCTCTCCTTTGCGCTGTACGAGTTTGTTTTGACCGGCGCTTGTGTGGGAAATCACCATGCTACCGGTGGATCGGAAAAGGAGCAGCAAGCAGCGATGGATGGGCGCAACATGCGAATAGGTGAGACCGGGCTCGAAGAGCTGATGCAGTGGCTGCGTCAGAGCGGGCAGCCCCAGACATTGGAAGCCTTAACCGAGCGCTACCTTGCGATCTTGCAGAGCCTTGTAGGGGTGCAGGAGGATTCATAATGGCCCAGGCTACGGCAACAACTCCAGTTTTTCATGGAAGCGCCGCCGAGCAGGCGCTTGCGCAGCGGATCTTTGAGCTGATGACGCGTCTCTATGGGTCATTATATGCGCGTGACGCATTGGTGCGCCAATCGAGTGCGAACCTTGCCGCGTTCCTGGCCGAACAGGATCGGGTCGCTCCGGAGGCGCTTGAGCCCAAGATCAACGCGGCGGTGCGCAAGAACGCCCACGTCTTTTCTACGGAAGAGCGCGACGGGAACACCTTCATTTCGACGTCACGCCTGGGTGTGTCGGCCGCGCGTGCTACCGATACAGTTCATACCTTTCGTGAGCGACTCTACGAGCCGGTACGGCCGTTGCCGCTCGACGATCTCAATAATATTGTCACGACTGTCCGGCAGCCGTTGCCGGCCCCGGAGCCAGTCCTGATCTCGCCTTTCTGGCGGGGCATTCATACCGAGCCGATTGTGCCGGTTGAAACACCCGTGACTGCACCATCCGCAGAAAGCGAGCCGGTGCCGCTTGTCGTCGAGCCGGTCGTCGAACCGGTGCAGAGCGTACCGGCGGTCTCAGCAACCGGGATCGTGCTGCGCGATGGTACGCTGTTCGATCTGGCTCTGCCGCGTGAGGAGCTCCTCGATCAGTTTGGGACGTTGGTGGAGGCGCAGCTGCGCGCGGCCTTCGAGTCCGATCCGCTCCGGCGTGTCGTCAGCTTCGGCAATCGCTACTACCTGGCGGACGCCTTGCCGAACTTTGGCAAGAACGACTTGCGCCGTATTCGCGACTTCATCCTGGAGCAGGGCGAGCCGGTGCTGGATGAGACGATCCTGACCGACCTCTACCGCGAGCGACCGGCGAGTGCAAATTTCGAGATGATTCGCTTCGCGCTCGACTATCGGCTGCAGAAGGAAAAGGATTTCGAGTTTGTCGGGATGGTAGGTGCCAATCTCTGGTCGGCCAAAGGCCTGCCGGCGATCGGCGGTAAGCGCGTTAAGGCCAGCGATCTCGGCCAGTTGCTCGGCTATCTGCCGGATGGCTATGACGACTCGCCCGAGGATCTGGCCGACGATATCGTCCTCCATACCCTGACGTTCTTCGAGTGGGAGTACGGCGTCCTGCCGCTGGATGGGTCTCTGGCGATGGTCATGCCCGAACCGGCTCTAGACGATCAGCGCACATCGGTGATCCGCATCGAATATCGCACGGGGCAGCAATATTACAGCTACCTCTGCGAGGTCCGCTACCCGACCGGTGCACGCGGCGGTTGGCTCTGGGGGCTGGAAGAGTTCTTCCACGAGTACCTCGTCCCCGGCGTGGTGATCAGCATCGCACGGACCGAGGATGCGAATATCTTCTCGATCAGCTTTGACGAGGCGTCTGCGGTCGAGGCGAAACTGCTGCATCTGGACGAGAAGCGGAACAAGTTTGTCTTTATGCCGGTGACGTATTACGCCGCAGTCGATGAAGCACTGCTGCCGAGCCAGGCGCGCTATAACAAGCTGCGCAATCTCAAGGCATTGCCCATGAGCGAGCGCAAGAAGACCGATACTGTGCTGACGCATGTCTTTGAGACGGTCGGCGAGCAGCTCGGATCGAAGGAAGAGCCGCTCTATTGGATCGCATTCGATGAGCTGCATCTGGCCATGAATGTGTTGCGGCCGGTCTCTCAGTCGTATTTGGCACATCTCCTCGGTAACGATGATGCCTTCTATGCGGATGAGACGACTGTGGGTGCCTGGTATTACAAGCCGGTGGCTGAGGAAGTCGCTGCCAATACCTCGGAAGACGAGGAAGAGGATGCGATCCTCCAGTATGACGAGGATGATGAATAAAGCGACGTGGTGAGAGCCGGTGCGTACGTGTGTATCGGCTCTCGTCGCGTAGGATTAAGGTCCATGGGAACAATTGAGACTACACTTAACGCCGTCGGAGATACCCGACGGCGCCTTTCACGCCGGGATCTGAAAGGACTTTCAGATATTGGTCGTGAGTTCGAGGGAGCTTTTCTCACGGCGTGGCGGCCGATCGAGCTACGCCGCCGGCGCGAAGTCGTTCGGGCGCTGGTCGAGCTGGCTGAAGAGAATGTCGAGTTCGATTTTCGCGATGTCTTCACGGCATGTCTTGGCGATGAGGATGCTACTGTCCGGCAGGCAGCGATCGAAGGGCTGTGGGAGGACGATCGTCCGCGCACGATGCGCCAGGTCCTGGTGATGCTGGCGGACGATCCCGACAGCAGCGTACGCGCCGCAGCAGCACTACTCCTGGGCAACTTTGCCTATATGGCGACGCTGGATAAGCTGCGTCCAGATGACGCTGCACAATTGCGCGCGGCGTTGTTACGCGTCGCCGTCGATCTGGATGTGGATATAGATGTGCGCCGCCGGGCAGTAGAGAGCGTCGGATACTTTCACGGCGCAGATATCACCGATGCCATCGGTACCGCATATGCGAGCGGCAATGTACCCCTGAAGGCGAGTGCGCTGGCGGCCATCGGGCACTCGCTCGACGAGCGCTGGCTGCCGGTGCTGCGCGCTGAGCTTGGGAGCGCGGAGCCGGCGTGCCAATATGAAGCTGCTCACGCGACGGGTGAGTTCGGCGAGACTGCGGCGGCGTTGGTGCCGCTCTTGCTCCCACTCGTTGAAGGCGACGACGTCGAAATCTATTCAGCCGCGATCTGGTCGCTCGGCCAGATCGGTGGCGATGCCGCGAAGCGGACACTGCGCCGCCTGGCAAAGGACGACGATCCCGCGCGCCAGGAAGCCGCAACAGAAGCGATGGCCGAGCTTGAGTTCAATTTCGATCCCACCCGGCTCGTCTAAGCCTGTGCGGCCTGGCTGCTCCACGGCACGCATCGTGCAGCAAGAGCAGACATTGTTACAGGTGAAAGAGGGAGCGTATGCTCATGCCGGATAAAACAACGATCGACGAGACAACTGAAGATACAACGCGCGAGCTGCCTGAAGCGTTCACCCAGCCGGTCAATAAGGCTGATCAGAAGCTGAAGCAGATCAGCCCGGAGCCGACCCAGAAGACCTCAGGACGCGATCGAGTCACTGAAGGCTCCGAAGAATCGTTTCCTGCGAGCGATCCGCCGTCGGCAGGGTCGCCGACGGCGATCCCCAAGACGCCGGCCGATCCCACCGATCAGCGATAACGGCTTCTGAGCTGGAGCGAGAGGGCACCTGCGGTTTTGCAGGTGCCCTCCGCCTGGATCAGCGGTAGCGGCTGCGTAGGAACAGGAAGTCGTCAACCTGGTGCACGCTCAGGAGCCGGCTACGCGGCGGCGCATCCGAGGAGAAGGCGACGCCCTCGATCAACCCTGGCCGCTCCTGGTCTTTGGTTGAGCCGGCCAGAACTGGGCTCAGAGTGAGGAATTCGTCGTCGACGACACCTGCTGCAATCATGGCCCCGTACACATTCGGTCCAGCCTCAGATAACACTGTCTGCACCTCATAGGTTGCTCGCAACACCTCCAACAAGTGGGCGAAATCAAGCGATTCTCCTGTCGATAGCCAGTTGATCGTCGGGCTCAATCCAGGCATGCTCTGGGCGCGCTTGAGCCCCTCGTCGGTCGAAACGACCAGTGTGGGCAGCGTCGGATCGGTCACCACCGGCGACTTTGTTCCCAGCGTGCCGCTGCGCGTGACAATGACCTGGAGCGGGATCGTTGCGCGACCCTCGGAGCGCCGCAGGTCCGCCCAGGCTGCGGCCTCATTCGGAAAGATCCCCTCCGGTGTCCAGGGGCGGCTGGAGGTATGCTCCATCTGGCTTGCTCCGACGAGGATCGCATCCGCGCGTGCCCGCAGGAGGCCCATGAGCCACTTATCATGCCGATTCTGTTGGCTGATCAATGCGCCGCCATGTTTCCCGAGCTGATTGAACGAAACCCGCCCATCGCGCGAGGTGACAAAGTTGACGTAACAATATGGCTGTGTCGTAGCCGGTGGCAGCGGCCACCGGCCATATAGCGCCTGAAAAGACTCCGGGAGAAGTAACCCTTCGCTTTGATCTCCGTCGAATAGGCAATGAAATGGACGGCCTGGACCTACTGGGTGCATGGAGGCTCCTGATCTGTTAGACGAGCCAGCGAGCTGCCGCGAGGGGCAAGTTCGCCAGGCTACCGCGTTCGATGCGTGCGTTCGGGAGTGACTGGAGAAAGAGCGTGCCGTAGCGTTTCGATATGATCCGGCGGTCCAGAATGGCGACGATGCCACGGTCCTCGCGGGAGCGGATCAGGCGTCCAAACCCTTGCTTGAACTTGAGAATCGCCTGAGGCACGGCGAACTGGTTGAACGGCTCGCCGAAGAGCTCTGAGCGCGCCGCGAAAATCGGATCGTTGGGCACTGCAAACGGCAACTTGGTGATCACCAGTACGCTCAAGGCATCGCCGGCGACATCGACACCTTCCCAGAAGCTGCTCGTTCCCAGCAATACCGCGCGTGGTGTCTCGCGGAATCGTTGGAGGACCGCACGCCGCGAGCCGTCCATTCCCTGGCCGAGCAGCACGATCTCCTGCTCCTCCAGCACCTCCTCAAGTGCTTTATAGGTCTGCCGGAGGGCCATATTCGAGGTGAAGAGCGCGAGCATGCGCCCACCCGTAGCCGTCGCGAGCTTAATCAGCGACTGCTCCAATACCTGCTGGTAGGGGCGCTCGTTGGGCTCCGGCATATCCGTCGGCAGATAGAGCAGGGTCGATTGCTGGTAGTCAAATGGCGAGTCAAGCTGCAGCTCGTCGACGGGAGCTGCCGAGAGTCCCAACCGCCCTTTGACATACTCGAACGAACTGTCAATTGACAGGGTCGCCGATGCCAGCACGACGGTCTCTTTGCGGGCGAAAAGCTCAGTCTGCAGCAGTTCGCCGACATGCAGTGGCGCTGCCTGGAGGCGTAGCTCATCGCGGGTACGCTCGAACGAGATCCAGTGAATCGTTGCGTCATCGCCATAGACCAGTTTGCTGGCTTCGATAACCGTATCGACGGCGAAGTTCGCGAGAGATGAGAGCCTGACGATCAACTCGTCGTAGTTGGGCAGGCTGGCATGTTCGAGCGTCTGGATATGCTCTTCGAGCTTAGCCAGGCCACGCCCGACGTCGGCGAGCGGCAGCATGATATTCTCCCAGAGTTGCTGGATCGCGACCCAGGGACGGGATGCCCGGAGCGCGGCGGTCAAGCGCACACGCTGCTCGTAGCTATTGTCATGCGATGTCTGCTGGACAAAATCGCGCAGACGGGTCCAGAGCTCATAACAACCCATCCTGACGCGATCGATCAGCGGGCGGATCGCGGCGGCAAAGCCCTCGGCCCGGTCGAGATCGGCCGGTGTCGCCGCAGAGCCGATCCAATAGTTAGGCAGCTCAGAGAGCAGGCCACCGACCAGCCGCGCGCCTCCCGTCGACCAGACTTCGTCCAGGAAATGCAGCAGCATCGCCTGATCGATGCGCCAGCCGAGCTGGTCGGTGGCAACATCCTCGAGATGATGGGCTTCGTCGATGATCACATGATCGTACGGCGGCAGCACCTTGCCATCCGCCTTGATGTCGGAGAGGAGCAGCGCGTGGTTCACAACGACCAGGTGCGCGGCTTCTGCCGCGCGCCTTGCCCCGAAAAAGAAACACCGGTCGAACTCGGGGCAGCGCGGCCCGGTGCAGGTGTCGATCGTCACGTTGACGTCGCTCCAGACGGGTGTTTCGTCGTCGCTCAGCGCGAGCTCAGCCCGATCGCCGGTTTGTGTATCACGCACCCACAACCCAAGCTTGATCAGCGCACGTGCTTGTTCTGCCGAGGGGCGCTCAGTGCGGCGCAGCGCGTTGTAGCGGCGCAGGCAAAGGTAGTTGCCGCGGCCTTTGAGCAACGCCGCAGTAAATGGCTGCGCGTCGAAGCCGGGCGTCCGGCGGATCACGCTGGCGTTGAACACCTGCTGTAGTCCTGGAACGTCCTTAAAGTAGAGTTGATCTTGCAGGTTGATCGTATTGGTGGAGACGATCACGCGTTGGCCACGGGCGGCGGCGAATTGAGCGGCAGGGACCAGATAGGCGAGGCTCTTCCCGGTACCGGTTCCGGCTTCGACGACGAGCGTATCGCCCGCATTAAACGCCTGCGCGACCGCCTCCGTCATCGCGACCTGCTGCGAACGCGGCTCGTACGCTGGAAAACTACGGCTTAGCGGCCCATCCGAGGCGAAGAATGCGCCAACTGCCGCGAGATCCAGCTGTATTTCCTTGCCGGTGGGCTCGAGCGGCTTCAAGTGACGCCATTCAACTCCGCCACGCTCGGATGTCGTGCTGCCGGACAGCGGATGTGTCAGAGCCTGCTGTGCGCGCTCGCGCAGCGTCGATTCAAAGAGTGGCCGGAGCCCCCACTGCGTCTGCCCACTAAGGCGAACGATCTCTCCCAATGCCTGATCGTCCAGCCGATCGATGCGTTCGAGCAGCAAGCTAAAGAGGAGCCGGGCGACCTCAGCATCGGCCAGAGCGCGATGCGCCGCAGGCTGCGGAATCTGGAGCACTGTAGCCAGTGCTGCGAGGCTATATGAGCTCTGGCCTGGAAGCAGCAGTGTCGCCAGCTCAAACGTATCATAGCTCGGCTGTGCGATCCGCAACCCCTGCGCTGCGAGCATCCGCAGATCAAACCCGATCGAATGGCCGACAACGGGATAGGTGCGGATGAAGCGAGCCAGCTCGGGCGCTATAGCATGGAACGGCTGCGCCGCTTCAAGCTCGGCGGCGCTGATACCGGTGAGCTGGGTCGTCTTGATCGGCAAACTATAACGTGGCCGGACGAGTTGTTGAAAGCTAGCCTCGACCGTATCACCACGAAATCGGACTGCCGCGACCTCAATGATCTCGTCGGTGCCGGCCTCAAGGCCGGTAGTCTCAACATCAAGTGCAACAAAAACTGACTGCACGCCTCGCTCTCGTGTTCTCTCTGCGCCGGTCCGCATGTAGGGCTGGCACGCTTCGTATACAATCTGGCAGGCAGCTGCTGCAACCTACGCTGGAAGAGGTGATTATACCCCCAAACACCCTGCATGGTCGTAAGCGGCCTCCCGGCATGGGAGTTGCAGATATATGGCGGGGGATACGCAGTGTTATACTAATAAATTGCTTTGTTCTCTTGCATTTTATAAGACAATGTTGTAATATGTGTCAAGAATGATGTTGGGGATTGATGGATCCCCAGCAAAGGAGCAAAGCTATGGGCTATCCACTTCTGACACGTTGTCCAATCTGCCAGGGCGAGCTGCAGGCGACGCGCCTCGAATGCGTAACCTGTCATGGGTCGGTTGAAGGGCACTTCGACCTTGGCAATCTGCTACGTCTGAATCGCGAGCAGTTTCAGTTCGTCGAACTCTTGGTCAAGAATCGCGGCAATATCAATAAGGTTGCCGATGAGCTGGGCGTGTCATATACGACTGCGCGCAACCGGATGGACGACATCGTCACCTCGCTAGGCTACAACGCCGCGAGCGCCGCACCGTCGGCTGAGCGGCTCGACGTCCTGGCCCGGCTTGAACGGGGTGATGTTAGCCCCGAGGACGCCCTCGATCTGCTCAAGGAGACGCGCTGACACCGTGGCGCTGAACGAGCCTCGACAAGAAGAACATCACTCCCGTCTACCGGAGGTTGCTGCCCCCAATCCTCAGACGCCGGCAACCGGCCATGCAGTGTTCCACGACCATCAACATCGACACAGTGTGCTGCACATCCGCATCACGGATGTTACGACTGGACAGTTGAAGGTCGCACTCGCACTCCCGGCTGGATTGGCGCGGGTTGCACTACGGCTGGGCGCGCGCCTCTTGCCGCCAGGTGTGGACACCGTCGGCTTGTTGGCTGCGGCAGAACGCGGCCAGCACCATGCGCCGGTGATCGCCGATGATGATATGCACGGCGAACGATTTGAGATCAGCATCGACGCCTAAGTGCCCGGTGCTGCTTGCCGACCTGTGCGCCGGCAGGATGAGTCACACAAAAGGAGTTGACAAGCGATGCCAAATATGACGTATGATACGGGATCGAATGTGCGAATAGTCATCGAGAATTGCCATGGCGATCTCAAGATCGAAGGCGGTGATCGTACACAGGTCGAGGTTTCTGGAGATCGATCGTTAGCCGGACGTATCACTGAGGTGCCGGGCGAGTTGACGATCGGCGGGTTTAATGGCGATCTGCGTCTGCGTGTTGGCGCAGAGGCGACGATCGCAGGCGGCCGGATCTCGGGCGATGTGGTTATCTCGCAGGTTGCGGCTGTGGAGTTCCAGTCAGTCGGCGGCGATCTTACTGCTCGGCGAGTTGGGAGCTTCAAAGTCGACGATGTCGGTGGCGATCTGGAGGTCGAGCTGACGAACGGCACAGCCCAGGTCGGTCGCGTTGGCGGCGATGTCGAGATCAAGCATGCGTCGCAGGTGCAATTGGGTGTGGCCGGCGGCGATGCAGATCTGAAGGATATCGATCAGCTCGTCGCGTTGGGGCGGATCGGCGGCGATCTCGATCTGAGCTGGACTGGTAACCTTGCCGAGGCGATCTCCGGAGTTGTGGGTGGTGACGTAGAGCTAAGGCTGACCCAGCCGGGGAACTTTGCCTTTCGTGCTGTAGTTGGTGGAAAAGTGACTGGGATCGAGCTGCACGAAGCCGAGCCGGCCGGTGATGCCGAGCAGCCTGCGACGGAAACTGCTGAAGAGGGCGCGACGACTGAGACGGCGACATCTCGTCCCAAATTTAACTGGGGTATCAAAGGCACAGGAGGCGAACTCGTGGCAACCTTTGGCGAAGGTGGTGCCGAGCTGCATTTGACAGCCGGCGGCGATCTCGATATTCAAGGCGGCAATGTGACGTCGTCGAGCTTTACGCCTCATACCGGCTTCGGCTTCGACGTGAATATGGATGATTTTGCCGGTCTGGGCGAAGAGATGCGCCGATTTGGCCGCGAAATGAAAGCGATGGGACGTGAGCTTGCTCGCGAAGTTGCCCGGGAAGTACGCTACTCGACGCGCAACATCAACCCAGGCCCCCGCCCACGCATCCATGTGCAGGTCAACGATCGGGCATTTCATTTCGATGAGGAGCAGATCGATCGCTTGACTCAACAGGCACGTGAGGCGGCGGCCAGCGGTGTCGCCCGCGCGCAGGAAGCCGTGGAGCGCGCCCTGGTCAATATGGTGAGTGGTCGTCGCCGCTCGCCGGTGCCGCCTGTTCCCCCGGTTCCGCCCGCGCCAGGCGCGCCGCGTGCACCCTATGTCGGGCAGACCGTGCGCATCGAGCGTGAAACGCCGGTTGCCACCGCCCCCCGACCGGCTGAGGAAGTTCAGACTGAAAAGCTCGCCATTCTGCGCATGGTCAGCGAAGGGCGGATGTCGATCGACGAAGCTGAGTTGATGCTCCGAGCGCTGGAGGATCGTGGCTGATGATGGCTTGATAGTCCGGCCTGCCCGGCTCAGCGATGCCGCCGCGATTGCGGCGTTACTGATCGAAGGGTTCGGCCATGACTATGGTGGCGCAATAATGACACCGGCGGGACGGCGCATGATGGAGCGAATACACTCGCTTCCGGGCCGCCTCACCGGTGTCGTTGTGCTGACGGATGTTGAAGGCAAACCGATCGCGACCGCCGGTCTGCGTACCCGTGAGGTTCGCGCGCAAGTTGGCTGGTCCGAAGAACAGATCACCATCGAAGAGCTCGGTCTTGGCACCGCCCTCTGGCTCGAGCTGCGTGCCTCTCTGAGCGAGCCCGGCAGCTATCAGCCCCGCGGCAATGAAGCCTATCTCTATAATGTCGTCGTCACGGCTGCCTGGCGTGGCAAAGGGATCGGCGATCGGATCTTGGCGTATATCCACGCCGAGGCCGAACGCCGGGGGAAGCAGCACGCACTATTGGAAGTCGTCGCCACCAATCTTGCGGCGCGACGTCTCTATGAGCGCCACGGCTACGAAACACTCCGGTCACGCCGCGGAGTGCTCTCCATGCTGCGTCTGGGTGTTGCGCCGCGCCTACTTATGCGGAAGTCGCTTAGTCCTTGAGTTGGCCTCTCTCTGGCACTGCTCAACCAAACGACGGAGCGTCGCTGCCCCGTCGTCGCCCCCAGTGTTGAGTCCGAACTGCTTAGGTGGGATTCTTGCGTGGTCGCCCGCCACGTTTGGGCTTGGCTGCCTTTTCTTCGTGCGTAATGACCCGAAAGTGAATGCGGCTGCGATCTTTTATTGGTCGAAACTCTAATGCCTGGTTAAGTTCGTTAGCTGCCGCTTTCAGATTCTGCCGGACCGTCCGCTTCTCTTCTCCAGCCTCAAGCAGCACATCTCCGCCGAAGCCTGGTTGGGCATCGCGCATAATCGCCTTGTATTCCTCGATAATACGCGTCCGTTCTTCGCTCCGACGCCGGCCGCTTCGATTGCGGCCTTTAGGTTTGTGCTCACGCTCGGCGATCTCCTGCGGCGACAACATTCGAAGCTCCGCCATCTTACCCTCCATATAAACCGAATACCGGAGTTACGGTCACTCGTCGATGGAAGAATGATGAAATCCGCTGGCTTTGTACGATTCGCGTGCATAGTTTACACCAACTAGCACAGCTTGCAAGTGCGTAGCGGTTGAAATACGCGTTCACCGCACAATGCTATACGAGAATGACAATGTTACTGCAGAAAAGATGTCTCACCCTATCAATACGAAATACTACATATAATCGTAGATAATGTGGTTTGACGACCTGATCGTTGCCTAAAACAGCTGGTTATCTCTCAACTACAGCTTATTTGAAGGAGTCGCTTCGGGCGGGATGACGAAAGCTAATTGGGTGCCCAGGCAATGCCACCGTAATTACCTTGCTGGGTGATCATATGTTCCTGGTTACTTGCGAGGTTCAGCAGGGTTACACCGCCGCCCCCGGTCGCATAGGCGAGAGATTTGCTGTCGGGGCTCCACGCCGCACGTGGATCATCCAGGCCGCGCTGGCTGAGGCGGTGTAAGTTCTTGCCGTCGGCGTCGACCAGCCACAGGAGCGCCGGAATGCCATGCGCTTCAGCCACACGAATGTCCAGCAGCCGCTCGATGATCGTGCGCACAGGATGATCGGCGGTGCCTCCGCCGGCCGGTGAGCCGCCGCTGGCCGTAAAGACAACCTGCCGTCCATCCGGTGACCAGCGCGGTGTGAGCAACGAGCTGAATTGTGGCGGCGACTGGATCAGGGAACGTGTATTCTTTCCGGATGGGTCGGCGAGCATCAGCGTAACGTCATACGTTTGCTGGTCGAGGTGAACATAGGTGATCTGTTTGTCGGCATGGGATACGTCCGGGCTGACGGCATCGTTGATCAGCTCCGCCAGCTTATTCGTCGCGAGGTCGTAGCGTGCCACAATCGTCAGATCGCCGAGATATTGCTTCTGGTTGTCGAGCTGGCGGCGGTGAAGGGCAACCAGCAGGGTTTTCCCGTCAGGTTCCCAATCTGCTTCGGCGAGCGAGTCGGTGTCGACTGCACCTTTCGCCAGGGTGCGTCCTTTGCCGGTCGCCCGATCCATGGCGCAGATCGTCCCGACCGGGAGCCAGTTGAGCATCGGGTCGGCGGATGGCTTATCGAAGGTGAAGGCCAGTGTTTTACCGTCGGGCGACCATGCCGGTTCATGTGCCCATAGCGTATCCGATAGGTTCGTCAGCTGTTGCAGACCACTCCCATCTTCCTTGACTGCGTAGATGTTGTTCTCCGAGCCAAACACGATCGGCCCGCTGATCGGTCCAGGAGCATTAGGGCAGGTAGCATTACTGCCGGGCGGTGGACCGCTGGTATCTTGAGGGGCCGGAGTCGTTCCGGCAACCGGGCCAGATGTTGCGACGGGCGTTGTCTGCGCACTTGTTTCAGCCGTAGCAGGCGCGACCGGAACCGGTGTCGTGATCGTCCCAGCAGTTGTCTGGGTACCGCAGCCGGACAGCACCAGGAGCAGTGCAAGGGTGCCGGCCAATGTGCGATACCTGGAGCCCCGCGCCGTTTCGTTGGGATGGAGTATTCGTTTCTGCATAGTCTTTATAGTACTGCGATTTATGGCCCGTGCGTTGGCCCTGCTATAATCGATACGACGGAATGTGCAGCAAGTAGCTGATATTTACGGAACGACGACCGCTCTCCATCGCCCGGCATGGTCCAGACAGGTATATGCAGAGAACAGCAAAACACAAACCACAATACCCAACATACAATCCATGCTGACGCGCAGGCACGTCGCCGAGACCGTCGTATTGGCTGTGCTCCTCTGTTTCGGCCTGGTAGCCATACTCTGGTCCTACCAGCAGCCGCGCACGGCCGCCTTCACCATGGACTCGCCGACGGTGATGTTGCCGCGAGATGGTTTGTGGATGCTTGAACGCTTCCCTGACTTTCCGGCGGTCTATCGGTGGAGCTCCGGCCATAGCAGCCTCAAAGCCCCCAATCCAGGTGGTGTAACAACCCTCCAGATCGTGCTCGCCGGTGGGCCGGGCAGGACAATTCCGGTCAACCTGCAGGCGGGATCGGCTACCTTCAGCTTCGCCGTGCGGCCGGAGCCACATTTCTACACGCTGATGCTGCCCGCTGCTGCGGGTGAGCGCCTCCCGATCACCATTGATTCGCCGGTCTACCGGGCGGCTAATCGCGATCTGGGCGTGGTCGTCAGCAATCTGGAGGTCAGCGGCGGTGGTGTGGCACCACGCGTGATCGTGATCGCTATCCTGTGTGCGACACTGGCGGGCTATCTGCTGCTGCGCCGAGCCGGCTTGTCTCCCGTGATCACTGCGGCGTGCCTCTGTGTGCTCCAGGTGTTGGTCGCGGTATGGGAGCGCGCTGGAGGCTGGCGTTATAGCCTCGGCGGTGCATTGTTGCTCGGCGTGGCGGGGGAAAG